>VOFD01001204.1_pt1 | contig 92448 bp, 88 predicted proteins | sample 5384101 | NCBI WGS metagenome assembly VOFD01 (sample SAMN12384723, study PRJNA508395) | human gut metagenome | isolation source: healthy gut C | host: Homo sapiens
GGAAGTATAGAAGATGTTTGGATAACAGGCGGTCATTATAATTTTCTTAATTATACTCGTATGGAACGTACAGATGAATCATCTGTTATTGTTACTGAACATGGAGCTACCGCTAAAAAGATTTATAGTTTTCCTAGTTTTATTGATGCTCAATTTTGGACTTGGCAAATTATAGAATTTTGTAGGCGTAATGGTTTACATCTTATTATTGATAAAACTCGACGTGGAGGTTTTTCTTATATTATGGCTGCTGATAGTTCTAATGAAGTTAACTTATCTAAGCATAAAGTTGTTATTCATGTTGCAGCTGATAATAAATATTTGATTAAGCAAGGAGGTTTAAGTGATTTTGCTGTTAATAACTTAAAGTTCTTTGAAGAGAAAACTCCATTTAAAAGAGGAATATTTAGTCCTACTACTGATATCTTTAAACTTGGTTATCGTATGAAAAATGGAGTTGAAGCTGATGATAGTTGGTCTAGTTCTCTCTTTTAAGTGTTAGTGCTAATAATAACCCAGACTGTGCTATTGGTAAAGATGCTGTTACTATTAAAGTTGAAGAGTTGTCTACAATGCAAAATTTTGATGAGTTCATGAATGTGACTGAACCTACAATGACTGTTGGTACTCGTACTACTGGTACTCTTATGGCTTGGGGAACTGCTACCGCTGCTAATATGCAAATATTTGAACAAAACTTTTATAATCCTAGAGCATTTAAATTTATGGCTTTTGAAAATGTTTGGGATAATGATGCTCGTAATGAAGTTTGTGGATTTTTTAAATCTTATGCTTGGGGTCTTGAAGGAGAAATAGATGGAGTTAAAGGATTTGATGAAGATGGAAATAGTAATCTACGAATAGGACTTCAGCTTGCTGCACGAGAAAGAATTGAAAAAGAAAAAGACTGCTAAGACTTTTGCAGAATATCTTAATTATCTTGGTCAGCGTGCTTTATTTCCTGCTGAATCTTTTAGTAGTGCTAGTGAAAATATATTTAGTAGTGAAGCTCTTAATAAATTTGAAGATAAACTTCGAGTTGATAATAGTTATAAGTTTTATACTGATGGTGAACTATTTGAAGATGGAACTAAAAAGATTTATTTTAAATCTAATGCTCGTATAAGAATTGAAAATCCTGATATGAAAACTTATGATTATATTCAAGGAGTTCCTAGACGTAGTAACGAAGACCCTCATGGTTGTATAAGAGTTTGGTTTGCTCCAGAATATGAAGAAAAGACTAGAAGAAGCTGATGAAAAGTTTTATCGTTTATGTAAATGGTATAATTGTATTGGTACTGGACTTGTAGAAATAAATCGTGGTGAAACTGTTTCTAATTTTCGTAAATGGAAAGCTACTAAATATCTAGGTTATGAACCTTTATATGTTTGGGATTCTGCTGTTAAAGAAAAAGTTAGTACTAGTTATGGTCATAATATTGGTAGTGGTCCTAAGAAACTAGATGGTCTTCGACTTCTTAAAGAGTTCTTATATGAAGTTATTGGTAAGAATGAATTTGGAGAAGATATTTATGTTTTTAGATTTCTTGATTATCAAACAATTCTTGAACTTAAAAAGTTTAATGCTGAAGGTAACTTTGACCGTATATCTAGTCTTATACTTTTAGGTATATATTGGAAGTCTATTGATATTAAAGGTAAACGAGAACTTGCTAGTCGTAAGAAAGTTACAGAAGATAATGATAAAACAGATATTTTTAATAGACAATGGTTTTAAGATTAAATAGATAAAGATATGTATAATTTTGGTAGACTTGATTTTCCTAATCAGCACGTTAGTTATGCTGAAAAACAAGAAGTTGATTGGTATGCTAAATGTTGTGATTACGTTATAGAAGCCGGTATTGCTTGTAAAGCTGATTTTAATGTAGAAGAAAAGTTTAATATTCTTCTTGGTAATATTCCTAGAGAATATTATAGAAAAACTCTTAATCCTTATAATGAGAAAGATGAAAATCTAACTCGTTTTCCAGCTACTATGCGTAATTATGATATGATGAAAGGTATTATTAGAAGATATTGGTGAATATATTAAGAATCCACATGATTTTATTGTTGGAGCTAATAATCCTGAAGTTGTATTTGCTAGAGATGCTGAACTTGGTAAACAAATTATGATGCTTGCTGAACAAGCTGTTGCTAAAAAGATACAAGAAAGTTATATGCAGTTTGTTAATGAAGGTAATAATCCTGAACAATTTAATCCTGAACAAGCTGTTGATATTGAAGCTTTTATTAAAGAATTTAATGAAAATTTTATTGATGATATTAGTGCACAAGGACAAGATTTAATTAATGTTATTGATGACCTTACTGATGCTTTTACTATATACGCTAGAGCTTATTTTGAATTTGTTGCTTTTGGAGCTTGTTATACATATAGAGATGTTGTAGGTAATCAATTAATTAAACGTGTTGTTAGTGTTAGAGATGCTTTTCCTGTTCCTAACGATAATATGTTTGCAGAAGATTATGATATGTTTGCTGAACGTCGTATGTTGACTAAACAGCAAATTATAGATGAATTTTATGAATATCTTTCTGAAAAAGAACGTGAAGCTCTTGATACATATTATCAATATAGTGCTACTACTTCTAGTGATAAAGCACTTTTAAATTGGGATAAATATATGTATTATTTTGGTGATATATGTAGTAAATTTAATAAAGATGATTTACAACATATTAAGAACACTAATATAATGGCTCGTGATGCTAACAATGGTTTATTTGAAGTTTGGCATACTGTTTGGAGAGGTGAAATAAAAGAAGGTATTCTTACATATAGTAATGGAGCATTTGTTACAATAAGAATTGTTGATGAAACTTATCAGCTTAACCCTGCTAATGGTGATATTAGTATTGAATGGGTGTGGCGTCCACAAGTTTATGAGAGCGTTAGAATTGGTTCTCGTGCTACAAGCATATATCCTTATAAGGCTCGTGCTATTGCATATAATCGTAAAGGTAAACTTCCTTATAATGGTATTGCAGAACTTTTGCCTGGTTTGGAAGATTTAGTATTGTAGATACAGTTATTCCTTATCAAGTATTTCGTAATATAGTTTCTTATCATAGAGAAATGGCTATTGCTAAAAATAAGATGAATGTTCTTATGATTGCCAAATCTCTTCTTGGTAAAAAACCTGCTGAAACTATATATCGTATGGCTGCTGATGGAGTGCTTTATATTGATGATGAAGATGATGCTAATCTTGTTAAAGCACAAAGTGTTCGTTATCTTGAAAGTCGTATGAATAATTATATTACTGAACTTGGACAACTTATCCAAGAGATTGAACAGACTGCTAAAATGGAATGTGATATGACTCCGCAACGTTATGGTGAGATTGCTAATAGTGCTGGTAAAGGAGTTACTGATGAAGCAGTTATTCGTGGAAGTATGGGTTCTGTTATTATTGAATTTATATTTGATAAAATGAGAGAACGAGATTATCAAGCTGAAATGGATTATACTAAACTTGCTTGGATTGATGGTCTTAATACTTCTTATAAAACTAAAGATGGTGATATTAGATATTTAAGTCTTGATGTTAATAGTCATATATTTGCCAATTATATTGTTACTTGTAAAACTTCTGTTAAAGAACGCGAGAAACTTGAACAATATAAACAACTTGCATTTAGTGCTGCTCAAAATGGTAATATGGATATGGCTAATGCTGCTATACGTGGAGATAATGTTGCTAAAATTAGTAAACTTATTGATAAATATCAAAATATTCAACGTGAGCATGAACTTGATGTTGAACGTGTTTCTCAACAAACAGAACAACTTCGTCAAGAATTTGAACTTGCTAAGATTGATAGAAAAGCAGAACAAGATAGAGAAACTATTAGAGTTGAAAAATATCTTGATGGTCAAATTGAAGCTATGAAAGCAAATGCTAACATTATGAGTTTTGATAATTAGATGCTAAAAAGGCTTCTGTTGAAGCACAACTTAAAGAAAAAGAATTAGCTGTTAAACTTAAAGAAAGTGATGATAAAGTTAAGATTGCAAAAGCAAATAAAAATCGTTATGATAGTAAAAGTAAATAATCGGCTGTACTTTTAAATTTTGTTCATAATAGGGCTGGACTTGCTTGTGAAAGTAGGTTCAGCCCATTTTCATTTTTATTTACATCACATGAGCCATTTTAAGCTCATTTTAAGCGCTTTATTTATTTCGTGATAGATTAATCATTATGATAAAATTTGATTTATACATGGCTTCTCTGAAAGCGACAGGTTAGGTTATCAGTAATAAATATCCTAGTTAGCAATAGTATGTTAGTCGGCAAATCGGCTTAAAGGTGAACATATTTTAACGATACAAGTAAAACTCGTATTATTATTATAGTTTATATTTGTGATATAGTAATTAATTAAAAAAACAAAGAGTTATGCCTAATTTTGATAGTTTTGGTTTTAATGGTGAAACATCTAATGGAGATGGAAAACCTACTGATGACATGACAGACCTTGATACAGGTAAAACAGGGCAGTTAGATGCTGATGGTAACCCTATTGATGATATTACTGGTGGTAATAATGGAAATGGGGATAGTAAGACTAATGCTAATAAAGATGACCAATCTTCATCTTCCACGGGGGGTCAGCCTACTAGTAAAGCGAATGACGCTAATGCTGAACATGGTTTAGAAGAAGGCACTATTATCGAAGATGGAGATAATAAATATACTGTTGATAAAGACGGTAATCTTATTGACGATAAAGGTAATATCTTTAAAGCTAAAAATGAAGTTGCTGCTTATCTTAAAGAATTTGAAGTAGAAGATACTAAAGAAGAAAATACTATTGATGTTAAATCAATTCAAGAACTTGTAGGTGTTTCTGTTACTTCAGAAGATGGTAAAGCTGTTACTTTTGAAAATACTCCTCAAGGAGTTGCAAGTTATATTCAATCCGTTATTGATTTAAAACGTGATGAATTTGCTCAAGCTGGTATTAATAAATTATTTGAAGATTATCCTATCGTTGGTGATTTTCTTAATTATTATGTTGCAAATGGTAATTCATTTGAAGGCTTTGGTGAACTTCGAGATAGAAGCGGTATTGAAGTAGATGAAAATAATGTAAGTCAACAAGAAGCTATTGTTCGTGAGGCGTTTAAGGAATTTAATCGTCGTGGTAATGTTGATAAGTATATTCAATATCTTAAAGATAGTAATGAACTTTTCAATGTTGCTAAAGAAGAACTTGAAGCTCTTCAGAAAGCTGATAACGAAATGCGTGAAGCTAATGCTAAAGAAGCTATGCGAGTTAAAGCAGAAGAAGAGAAACAACTTGTGGAATTTTGGAATGGAGTTAAAGATTGTATTGATAAGCGACAGATTGCTGGTTATCGTATTCCCGAAACTGTTATTATTGAACGTAATGGAAAACAAATTTCTACTACTCCTGAAGATTTCTTCAATTATGTTTATCAAGTTGATGATAAAGGACTTTCTCGTTATGAAAATGATTTAATGAAGTTATCTCCTGCTGAAAGACGCGATGAAGAACTGCTTAAAGCTTGGCTTAAATATACAGGTAAAGGTTATGATAGTTTGATAGAAATGGCTGTTTCTGATAAAGAAGCTAAAAAGTTGAAACTTACTGCTAGTCAACGTAAATCTACAAAAGGAGCTATTAAGATAACTAAACCTGAAAGTAAAAAAGATGCTCTGAAAGATGAGCGTTTTGGTTATTAACATAATAGTAAATTTGTAGATGAAAACATTACGTGTTATTGGACAAACTCGTTATGAAGATAGAGGTTATTCTAATGAAGAATCAATTGCTTATCTTCAGCTTCAAAAGCCAGAAGAAATTAATAGTTTTCTGACTTATAATTATGGTATGGATGATGACCGTTTTCCTTTAAGTTTTATTACTGAAGGTCAAGGTAGTCGTGGTATTAAAGATGTTGCTACTGTACAATGGACTTGGAAAACTATGGGTCGTATGAAGTTTACAGACTTTGTAACTTACTTTAATACTGCTGTTAGTAAACCGGGTCAAAATGGTAGTGAATTTGAAGTTCATTTCTCTACTCATTGGTTTATTGAACAACATGGTCTTACTGCTCCCGATGGTGTTACTCAAGTTCGTATTCAGAAAGACTTAGGTGAATCTGCTTATGGTTATGCTTATCTTTTGAAACTTACTTCTCCTAATCCTGATGCTTATGTTGACCCTCAATGGTTAGCTAAAGGTATGTATTGGGCAATGAGTGCTCCTACTGTTTCTGAATCTTATTCTAAAGGTAACAGAAGCAATAGTATGGGTCCTGCTGGAATGACTTCTCAACTTGAATTTTATCGTTATTCTAAAGAAATAGCTGGTAATCTTGCTAATGTTGTTACTCAATATCAATTCCAAAATGATAATGGTGGTACTTCTAATCTTTGGATTAACGAAGAGATGCGACAGTTTAACTTGCACATGAGAGTAATGAACGAAGAACGTTTGTGGAAGTCTGAATATAACCGTTTACCTGATGGTACTATTTCTTTGAAAGACCATGATAATGGTAAACCTATTCCTCGTACTGCTGGTATGTTAGAAATTTGTCGTGAATCTAACTACGATACTTATGGTGAAATTCTGACTATTAACAAACTTGAACGTACAATCGGCGATGTTCTTGACCGTGATACTCAAGATGGTGATAAGAATGTAGCTCTTATGGGTGGTAAAGGATTTATTCGTGACTTTGAAATGGCTATCAGAACTGATGCTAAAGAAAACGGATTTATTACTCCTCTTGGTGAAAAGATGATTCAAGATAATGGTGATGGTCTTTCTTATGGACGTTACTTTAATAAGTATAAAACTCCAGATGGATATACTATTACTGTTATTCATAATGCTTATTTTGATCAGGCTTATAAAGCTAAAGTTATCGAAGGTATGACTGATATTCCTGCTTGCTGGGGATTGCCTAATACTAATCATGCAGCTACTGAAATTGATATGGCTCGTTATGAAGTTAAAGGCTCTATTGGTTTGCAGGTAGATAACACTACTAAGATGTTCTTATTGAAATGTGTATTATAATCATTTAAAAGAAGCTATTTAAGATATGGATTTTAACAAAGTAAATGAAGCTAATAAAGCAGGAGAAAATACTCCTGCTGCTTCTAATATAAATACAGATAAACAGGTTATACCCCCCGTAGAGGATGGAGTAGATAAACAGCCTGCTAATACAGTAGGATTTAGAGATGAAAGTCTTGATGAACCTTATACTGAAAAACGAACTATTACTATTAATTTAGTTACTAATTATTCATTATATCGTAGAGTTAATGATAAAACATTACCTAAACGAATGGATAAAATTGGTAGTTGTGTTCGTAGTTCTCGTACTCTTTCTTCTAATAAAGGTGAGATTGAATCTTATTTTCCTGCTTTAATTGGTCTTGCTCCTAATAATGAAAACTTTATTTCACGGGTTAAGGCTTATCTTAATAATATTAGTGTTTCAGTTGATGAACTAGGTAAGACTTTTGATATTTCTTTCTTTTGGAATCGTAAACAAGATTATCTTCGTTTTAGAGCCGAAGAAGAAGCTATTGAAACTGCTTATATGAATAGTGACCGTAAAGGAGTTAAAGAACTTAGAGAAGCTCTTGAAGCTAAAATTACTAAGTTAAATCTTCTTGAAAGTGAAAAGTATAAATATGGTTATCCTATTGTTCTTGATGATTATCTAATTTATCGTCATTGTTTATTGTATAAAGATGTAGCTAAAGATATTGCTCTTATTAATTCTGACCCATCTATTAGATTTTATTTTAAAGATGACCAAAGAGAAGCTGAGCGTCTTGCTAAACATCGTCAGGAAATTAATTCGGCTAAAGGCAATTATGTTAAACTTCTCACGAATAGTGATTTGTTTGATGCTGTATTTATTCAATACTGTGTTGCCAATAATATTAATATTCCTAACGGTATGGCTATGGATACCGTTGATAAACAAACTCATCTTGATAAATTTAGTACAAATGAACCTGCTAAGTTTAATAAACTTTGCAATGATAAAGATATTACTATTAAATCTTTAATTGAGGTTCTTATTTCTCGTGGAGAATTTATCAGAGCAATTCATAATCAAAATATTACTACTCCTGATGGTGAGTTCATTGGTGCTAATGTTAAGGAAGCTGTTACATGGTTTAAAAATCCTACTAATAGTGCTCTTGTTAGTGCTTATAAAAATAAACTTAAAAACATTTGATTATGAACATTGGGGAGATGCACGTGACGTTCAGAGAACTGGCACAACAGATGGGTATGCAGACCGTTCGTGCTATTCTCATGGAAGATATAGATATTTGTCTTAATGCTGCTATAATTGAAAAAGCTAGAAATGTAATAGTAGAAAACGTCGGACCTGTTCCTTATAATGATAAGGTTGCTCGACAAAATGCTTCTATTAGTCCTGTTAATGCTCTTAGAACTTTATACACAGCGGGTACTGTTAACGGCGGAGATATTACAGGTGGTGGAACAGAAGTTGACCCTTATAAAATTAACATTGATAGCGACGGAATAATGCTATATACAGGCTTTCAAGTTAGTTATAATGCCAAGACAATTTATGATTGTAGAATTATTGAAGCTGAAGATTTAGGTCAAACGCTAAGAGATTTCTGTAATCGTGCTGCGAAAGATGCTCCGATAGTTACTATATTTGGAGATGAATCTGGTATTAATGTTGATATATATACTGGACGTAATAATACAGTTAAACCTCAATTAGTTAAATATCTTTATATCAAAGAACCTGCTAAAGTTAAATTTGATGAAGATAGAGAAGAAGATTGGGTTAATTGTGATTTACCTCCTTATTTACATATGGAAATAGTTATGCGTGCAGTACAGATTTATCTTGCTAGTATTGGTGCTACTTCAAATGGAGCTGATAAACAAAGTTAAACTCTAAATTAAATTAAAAATGAGACAGTTTTTGTTGGCGGGCAAAGTCGCTTATGGAACGAGTTTACCTCTTGCTGCTGGGGCGGTTGCTTTTACTTATCTTGCTGATGGTAAAGAAACTATTGACGCTGACGGTTCTAAGATTACTGATAAATTTTACATTAATCTTGGTCGTGAAGCAAATGGTCCAGTAGTTCTTCCAGCTTATAAAAAACATCTTACTTTTGTTAAAGGTGTTTATCAAGCTGCTACTACTTTTTCTGCTAATCTCACTATTGGAGATGTAAATGCTTATTCTGATTATTCTATTATGATTGTGAAGAAAGGATTAAAGTTCAATGAACGTAATCGCTGGACTGCCACTATTCATACAGGGCTTAATCCTACTGCTAATGATGTAGCAAAGAAATTAACTAACCAGATTAATAATAATACTATTGGACATGGTATTAAAGCATCTGTTTCTGATGCTAAAATTACTTTAACTGCCGAGTCTAAAGGTGTTGATTATGAAATTCTTGGAGCTGATGAATTAGTTGGTATTAGTGTTACAGTTACAGCTAAAGGTTCTCCTGCATATGGAGATGCTGCTTATATTATTGATTTAGCTAATAAAGCTGCTGCTGATGCTGGTATTGAATATACTTATCGAGATACTTATACTGAACTGTATCCTACATATCCGCTTAATCCTTTGAAACAACCTGATAGTGCAGATGCTGGATATACTATCTTTACTCTTCGTTTTGCTGTTCCACGTGAAATGAAAACTAGAGATGAAATTGTTCATCAGATTGTACAAATAGCGTTCCCAACTGGAGCTGCTGCTATTACAACTGTTGAAACTATCCTTAAAGCTATTGCTACTGAAGAAAAAGCATAACCTATTACCCGACTCGATTAGGTAAATATTAGGTAATATTAATCGAATAGGGGCTATTGGTATTAGCATTAGTGTTGATACTGATAGTCCCTATTCTTATATCTATAAAATGGAATTAATAGAGAATGCTTTTGAACAAGGTCTTATTCCTGGTATTGTTATCGTTGTTTATCTTATAATTAATAAAATAATTGATAATAACAAAAGAAATCCTTTAGATGATATTGCCAAACTTCTTAACATAGTTACTAAAGATATTATTGAAAAAGATAGAGAAAAATCTAAAGGTGTTGTTTCTATTGCCATGATTAATGCAGCAGCAGAATGTGCAAAATTTGTTGCTTCAACTATTATTACTAATAATGTTGATAATAATCGTGACCAAATAGAATATAACGCTAGACATTTAGTTAATAGTGTTTATTATGATACTTATTCTAAACTTAATATGTATCGTGGAGATGAAGACTATCTTAGTCATTATATGAAAGAAGAATGGAAAGAAGATATTTATGGTGATATTATAAATATTGTCTATAATAAAAATCTTGATTCTAATCAACGTATTCTTGCATTTAATAAACGTATTGATATTAGAGTTAATGATTATACTGCTTATATTATTAATAAGGCATTTAAATAAGATGATATTATGATAAGAGGTTATATTAATAATCCAAAACAGCTATCGAAAGAGATGCAATTACGTATTGCAAGTATGGCTGAAAAACAAGCAAAGATAGCAGAATTAGGCTTTCCATTGGACGAAAAAAAAAAAAATTGGTGCAAGCTAACGCAAGGACAAATTTTGATTCAAGCCCTAGAAGCCTTAGAATTGCTTTCTGATGATGAACAAAAATCAATAATTAATTCATATAATAACTTGATGCTAGAATGAGTGAACAAATAGATGATAGTTATGTTAATGGTGTCTATGTAAAGGCTGATGGAACTGAACAAGTTGAGATTAATCCTCAATATGTTTATATGACTGTTCCTAGTAAATATGTTTGTGTTTATCATAAACTATTAGTTCTTATGGCACAATATGGAGTTGATATGCTTAATGATTGTTCTGCTACTTGTAAAGGTAATAATAAAAATATTATTACTTGTTGGAATATGTTTCAATCTGCTATGGCAGCATATCAACTTGGTCAAAGTAAACTTGCTGAAACTCTTCTTAAATATATTAAAGGTCAACTTAATATTATTTATGAAGGTAGTGAACAAATTCAGTATAGTGGTTCTATTACACTTCCTGTTGATGAAGAAGGTAAAATTCATGCAATAGTTAGTTGTGGAGATGCTCCTAAATTTTATGTTGACCCTGAAACTGGTAAACTTTGGGAGAAGAAAGAAGAAGGTAAAGAATATAATGAAACTTATAGTCTTAGTAATGTTGATTACGATAATGAATAATATGAATGTGTTCCATCCTCTACGGGGGGTCTACACTATGAATTTAGTAAACTTAGAGAACGTATGAAAACAATAGAAGAAGAACTTGGAAAAGTTAGTCTTACTTGTAATGGTCAATGGAATGATAGACCTTATGAAAGACTATGTATAGTTCATGACGGTTTCTATGCTAGCTATATATCTCGTAAGCTGTTCCTGCTGGTATTCCTTTATCTAATGAAGAATATTGGCAACCTATTGCTAAACTTCGAGAAGATTTAGTTATTGACTATGAAACTTTCAAGAAAGAAATATTAGAACTTATTGCTGTTATTCAAAGAGGTCTTAAAGCTGCTAGAATTGTAGTATCTACAATGGAGGATAGGGATGCTCTTACTTGGGAACAGATTGGAGTAGGTTGTGAAGTTTATGTTATTGAAACTAAAAAGAGTTATATTCTTGACGAAATAACTCCTGTTTCTAATGCTAAAAAATGGCATCTTGAAGCTGATTCTGAAATTGGTTCTAAATTTGTAGAATCATTTAGTGGTATGTTTCCAAGAGCCATTGCAGAGCGTGCAGTTGCTGATGAATTTGGTATTAATATTCAAGATAATTATCTTCGTCGTAATGTTGTAGTTAATTATATGGCGCAAGTACTTAAACAGTATTTTGAAGATAATGCTGTTCAAATACTTGAAGGTCAGATTACTCCTGAAATGCTTAGTGAATCTGTTAAACAAATGTTTACTGCTTCACAGATTACTAATGCGGCTGATGAAGAAGATTTAACAGTTGTTGATAATCTTCTTAAATTTGCAGATAAAGATTATAATGTTAATGATTATAGTGGAAAGGCTCGTAAATATCTTCGTAAGAATATGATTAGTGGTGTTAATACTCTTACTCAAGATATGATTAACGAGCCTAATACTATTTATATACTTCAATATGATTATTGTTTAGCTGGACAAACTATTGAACTTCCAAATAATAGTATAATTCTTTGGAGAGGTGGTAGATTATATGATGGAGCTGTTAAATTGAATAAATGTAGACTTCTTAGTAATTATCGTCAAGAAGATATGTTTGATAAAGAATCTATATCTTTAGATGGTGATTGGGCTAAAGGTCAAATACTTTATCATCCTCTTGATTTAGGCGAAGATAATAAACAAGTTGAAATTGTTGGTTGGGGTGGTTCTATACTAATGATTTTTATTGGTTTTGGGATGGTGAAAAATGGGTAAGTATGGGTTTTGATTTATCTGTATATCTTACTCGTGCTGAATTTGAAGCTTTTTTAGAAAAGTTAAGAGAAGAGATGGAAAAGTTCTATGCTTGGCTTCTTGCAGAACTTAAAAAGATTAATGACCATCTTGAAATTCATGACCAACAAATATCTGAATTACAACAAGATATAGTTGATATTAATACTAGAATTGATAATCTTATTACTGAATATAATGCTAAGTTTACTGATATTTATAATAAGATTGGAGATTTAAATAGTAATATTGAAGGTAGCATTACTAATCTTGAACAATATATTAATAATAAGATTGAAGAAATTCTTAATAAAATAGAACAAGAAGGTGGTAATGTAAGTAATGAATATAAACAATATTTTGAAAGTAATTATGTATCAATGTTTAAAAATAAAATTAAACCCGGTACTAATATTACTTTTGTTGAAAATAATGATGGTACTATTACTATTAATGCTGCCGGTGGAAGTTCTGGCGGAGGTGGATTAACTGAAGAAGATGTAAGAAATATTATTAATTCTATGCTTAATAATTATTATACTAAGCAAGAAATTAATGATATTATTGCTGGTCTTGATGGTAGTGGTGGAACAGGAGGAGATGGTACGCATAATGTTATGTCTACTACTCAACTTGGTGAAGCTAGAACAGGTAAATATCTTGTTATGAATAAATTTGCAGATAGTGAAACTAAACCTAGTAGACTTGATGTAGATTTTAATTCTCTTTATACTGATATTAAAAATAAATTAGTTGGAGAAGGATTTGGACAAGGTGGTGGAAGTGGAGAAAGTGGCGGTGGAGTTGCTGCTAGTCAAATTCAATCTTTATATACCTAATGGTATTAACATTTATAATAATCCTAAACAAGGAAATCTTGATTGGACAACAGTTCTTGAAAATATTAAAGATACTTATGACCCTGCTGCTCCTGGTCGTAATGTAAGTGCATATGGGTTTTATATTGGTGGTACTGATTTGCCTCTACATCAACATGCTGTTGCTGTTGGTAAATCTAAATCCGGTGATAATAACCATCACGTTATAGCACCTAGTAACTGGCGTTTTGTATCTGGAGACCTTGATAATGATGTTAAAAATGGTTGGCCTTATGGCGCTGACCAAAGTAGATTTGATAATCTTGGTATTAATCGTTCTACTAATTGGTATATGACTGGACCTAATATTAGTAATAATGGTGAAATGACTTGGAGCCAAATAAGTGGTAATCGATGGACAGGTGATTATCTTGCTATTAATAAACTTATGCCTACTATTGCTTTACATTATATTAAACGTGTTTCTAATCCGTGGTAATTATGGCTAATGCCAATTCATATACTAGATAAGTATTGTGAAGAAAATGATACTAGATATAATATATATCCTTTAACTGTTATTCAAGCTATATTTGATGGTAAAACTGGTACTAGACTAGATAGAATACTTGCTGCTTGTAATAGTGTTTATTTAACTTGGGAAGGTACTTTTGCTGATACTGTTAATAAACTTGATAAAATTTATCGTCGTAAAGGATATATTATTACTTATCGTGATGCAACTAATATTAATTGGACACAACGATATAATAGTGATGATATTAGCGATGATGCTTGGACTAATTCTGATAATTGGGAAGGATGGTCTTTTGATACTGTTATTAAAGATTTAGCAGAAGCACTTGAAGAGATATTTACTAATATAGGTGATTATAAAGACTTTCTTGATATTATTACTGGTTTTATTAATGATTTTGTTATTAATGTATTTAATAATATTAATAATTATCCTAAACTAGTTGAAATTATTAAGAATAGTACAGTTGAAAGTTTACCTATTATTATTAAAGATATATTTAATAATATTAATGAATATCCTGAACTTAAAGAGGTGTTTAATCAATATGTTAAACAATGGACTGAAACTATCTTTAATAATATTGCTTCTTATCCCGAACTTAATCAATTTATAACTAATGCTATTAATACTCATGTAGAAACTACTATTAATAATATATTTAACAATATTGATAATTATCCTGCTATTAAAAATCTTATTGTTACTAACACTGTTAATAAAGTAGTTGATATATTTAAAAATATCAGTCAATATCCAGAATTACAAGAAGCTATTCAGAATAATATTAATGAACGAGTAGATTATATATTTAATAATATTACTCAATATCCTGAACTTGTTGGTATTCTTTCTGATTTAGTTTGTAATTGTGTTAAAAATATATTTGCTAATATTAATAATTATCCTGCTCTTGTTACTTGTATTAATAATGCTGTAAATAGTAGAGTTGATTATATTTTTAATAATATTGATAGATTTCCTATTCTTAAGAATCTTATTGAAACTAAAGTAGAAGCTAGAGTTACTTATATATTTGAGCATATTAATAATTTTACTGAATTACTTAATGTTATTAAAGGTAATATAGAAAATATCTTTGATAATATTGATAATCATCCTAACCTTAAAGTTGTTATTGAGAATAAGGTTGAATCTACAGTTGAACATATCCTTAGTAATATAGATAATTATCCTATTATTAAAGAGAAGATTATTCAATTCTGTAATGAAGCTATTGAAGCTAAACGTGGTGTAGCAAATGGTATTGCAAGTCTTGATGGTGATGGTAAAGTTCCAGCAAGTCAATTACCAAGTTATGTTGATGATGTTCTTGAGGGATATTATGTTGATGATACTCATTTTGCTGAAAAGTATATAGAAGATGCTCCTGTATTATACTCCTGAAAAAGGTAAAATTTATGTTGATATAAGTGAAAGTACTGATTATAGCGGTAAGACTTATCGTTGGTCTGGAACTAAATATACAGTTATATCTGAAACATTAGCTTTTAGGTGAAGTTACAGGTACAGCTTATGATGGTGGTAAAGGTAAGAAAACTACTGATACTGTTAATAGTTTACCTAATGTTATAGTTGTAAACAGTATTGATTTTATAGCAGAAAATGAAACTACCGTTCAGTATAATGTTAATACATATAATAAACAAGATAGTGGACTATATCAGCAACAAAATAATCCAAATAAGAAATTACCAGTTGTTTCTAAAACTAAGGCTGGTGTTATGTCTGCTGCTGATAAAGTTAAACTTGACGAAACTTTGCCTAATCAGATTACTGAACTTGTTAATAATGTTTACACTAAAGAAGAAATTGATAATAAGTTCAATGATGTTCCAACAGTAGAACAAACTTATACTAAAGCCGAAGTTGATAAAGCTATTGCTGATGCTATTAAAGCTTTAATTCCTGATGGTTATGAACTTGTTATTAAAAAAAGAAAACAACTTAATGTTAATCATGGTGGTACTGAATAAGTGCCACCATTTAAAGTTTATAAAGTTATGCAAGATATTAATCAACAATTATATGAAAGAAAAGATACTCCTGAAGGATTTATTCCTGTTTATGGTGTAGTTATAACTGTTCCTACTGGAATATATACTAATGGACAAAAAGAATTTACTTGTGATAAAACTTTTGATGAAGTAAAAGAAATATTATTAAAAGGCGGAAGTATTATTGCTGTTGATAATAACAATAGTAGAATTAATTTTGATAGAATTGATATAGGTAATAATAGCATTAGTGCTACGATTACTTATTTTTCTCCTAATGGTGGTGGAATTAATAAAATTGATTTAAGTTGGAATAAAGGTATAGCTAGAGTTGGTGGTGAAGAAACAAAAAAGTATTAATACTTTTGTAGCTATAAATAGTAATTAAATTATTAAATCTTATGATATTAATACTATTATTATGTTATTAACTAATAATGGTACTCCTACGGAAGTATTAAATGCTATAAATACTACATTTACTAATTTTGATGCATTTGTCGTTGCTATCGGTAAACCTAATTCTGTATTTTATAATAATACCTACGGTAAATTTTATATTAGATATACTGGTGATACTATAATTATACAATGGAGTAATAGTAATACAATAAATCATGTAGCTTTACATAATGATGGCAGTTATACTTATAATACTATTCAAATAGTTGACCAAACTTCTTATAGATTATCTAATCTTACTATTGAACCAATAGTTAATCCTAAAATATGGGTTGGTACTGCTACTCAATATGCAGCTATTGCTCAAAAAAAAAGATAACAATACTACTTATATAGTTAAATCAGATGCTTAAGTTATGGCTATATATCAAGGAGATATTGGAATACATGATATTAAACTTGGTAGTATAGATGTATTTGAAATATATCAAGGTTCTAAACTTGTTTATCCAGAGAATACTGAAGTTACTATTACTTTTAAATTAAATGTTTCCGGAACTGTTACTATTAATGGTTATACTCCTGTTATAAGTGAAAACAATACTAAATTTGTATTTACTATTCCTGTTAAGACTGATTATACTGCTATTGTTACCGCCGAACATTATAAACCTCAAACTATTAGTGGTAATAGCGGTTATTTACCTATAACTCATAATGTAGAATTAGAATGGGAAGAACAATTTATATCTTATACTGTTACTTTTCCTACTGATGGAGTTAAAGTTTTATTTGATGGAATAGAAAAAGGAGTTATAACTAATGGTAAGTTAGTTGTATTAATTGATGATACAGAAGCTAAAGATAGTTATACTGTTACGTTTAAAGGTAGTAAAGCTAGTATATATGATACTAGTACATTAACAGTAGTTGATAGTAGTATAGCTAATACTGGTGGAAGTTATGATTTAAAACTTCCTACTAGTTCTGTTAAAAGTGGATATAAGAGAACTGACTATGCATCCTCCACGGGGAGTATAACCAAAGGCTCTACTTATGCTGGAACTTGGATTGAAACTGTTGTTAATCTTACTGCTAGTTTTACTAGTTCTACTACTTTAGGTAGTATAAGTAATAATGTATTAACTATACCTAATAATGAATCTACTAATACTAAAAGTGGAACTTTAACTGTTATATTTACTTTAGAAAATAAACAAACTAAAGAAGTTAGTGCTGCTTTAAATCAAGCTGCTGGAGCTAAAGTTTATACTAATTGGGTATTAGATTTACAAACTGATGGAACTACTGTTGAGGCTAAAGGTGGTACTAGAACTATTACAGCTAATATTGCCCGTAGAACTTATAAATGGAATAACACTGGTACTGTTTATAGTGAAACTGCCACTCCTACTCTTAGTATTAGTGGTAGTGCTAGTCTTAGTGGAAATCAAATAAAATTTACATCAAACGAGAGCGTTTCAGCCCGTTCAGCGACACTTACAGCTAGTTATGTAGGATTGTCCAAAACGGTTACGATAACGCAGCAGGCAGGCGCAAAAGTGTATTCAGCGTGGTCTGCTTGGACTGTTTCTATCTCTGCAAGCACGCAAACGATAGCTGCAAGTGGTGGTTCATCTACGATAACTACTAGTGCTAGTCGTTCTCGTACTTGGACTTGGAATGGAGTTGGTACTACACATACTGATACAGAAACTGCTACACCTACACTTAGTGGTAGTGCTGGTGGATTTACTTTAAGTGGTAAAACTGTTACTGCTAGTAACAATACTACAACAAATAGTCGTAGTATAACTATTACTGCTACTAGCAATAGTGTTTCTAAATCTATTACTATAACACAATCAGCTGGAGCTAAAGTTTATGGTAATTGGTCTGCTTGGACAATTAATATTAGTGCCGATAAAACTAGTATTGGAGCAACAGGTGGAACAGCTACTATATCAACTAGTGCTAGTAGAACTAGAAATTATACATGGAATGGTGTTGCCGGTTCTGGTGGTACAGAAACTGGAAACGGTACTCCAACATTAAGTAAAGTGAGTGGAGATGGTAATTGGACTAGTCCTAAAGTTACTTATGGAAATAATACTAGTACAAATGGTAAATTAACTGTTATTCGTGCTACTATTGATTCAACCACTAAAGATATAACTATTAGTCAGTCTGCTGGAGCTAAACAATATAATGCTTGGTCTGCATGGACAGTTAATATTTCTAATAGTGGAAATGTTGCTGCTAGTGGAGGTAGTTCAAATATAACTACTTCTGCAAGTAGAACAAGAACTTGGACATGGAACGGAGTTAGTGGAAGTGGTGGAACTGAAACAGGAACTGGAACTCCTACTCTTAGTAAAGTTAGTGGTGCTGGTTCTTTTGCTAGTAATAAAGTAACTTATGATAATAATACTTCTACAAGTACTAGAAGTACAGTTATTAGAGCTACAATGGATTCTGTAACTAAAGATACTACTGTAACTCAAAATGCTGGTTCTAAAACTTATAGTAGTTGGGGAGCATGGTCTATTAGTTTAAGTGCTAATGTAACAACTATCGCTGCTGCTGGTGGAAATGCTACATTATTTACTTCTGCTACTAGAAGTCGTACTTGGCAATGGAATGGTACAGGAACAACTTATACTGAAAATGCTAGTGGTTCTCCAGCACTAAGTAAAGTTAATGGTTCTGCTTCATTAAGTGGTTCTACTGTTAATTATGGTAATAATACTTCTACTAGTTCTCGTAGTTCTGTATTTAGAGCAACGATAGATAGTACAACTAAAGATATTACTATTAATCAATCAGCAGGAGCTAAAATTTATGGAAGTTGGTCTAGTTGGTCTGTAAGTTGTAGTGCTAGTAGCTATAAAGTTTGGGCAGGAGGTGATTCAGTAACTATTTATAGTAGTGCTTCAAGAAATAGAACATGGACTTGGAATGGTGTTGCAGGTTCGGGGAACTGAATCTGATAGTGCTACTCCTAGTATTTCTGTTACAAGTGGGGTCGGAGTTTTAAGTGGTAATACTTTAACTTTTAGTAATAATACATCTCCTGATGCTAGAACAACTAGAGTTACTGCTAATTATAATGGAGTTACTGATTATTGTGATGTTATGCAATATGGTGGTAATAAAGTTACTGGAAGTTGGACATCTTGGCAAGTAACTATATCTGCTAGTCCTATGAATATTGCTGCTAGTGGTGGTAGTTCTACAATTCTTTGTCATGCTTCTCGTACTAGAAATTATACTTGGAATGGAGTTGGTACTACTTATACCGAAACTGAAAATGGTAGCCCAACTTTAAGTAAATCTGGTGATGGTACATTAAGTGGTACTACTAGTGGAAGTAAGCTCACTTATGGTAATAGAACTACTACAACAAGTAGAAGTACAACTGTTACTGCAACTTATAATGGAGTTAGTAAATCTATTAATATTACACAATCTGCTGGTAGTAAAGTTATGGGACAAATGACATATCATACTGATATTTATGATAGAAATTCATCTAATTATACAGATTATACTAGTTATCCTGTAACACATGATATTGGAGGTGAACCTGTTATTTCTGGAGGTGATACAGTTATTACTTATTGTAGACTTCGTAAAACACAACCATGGACTTGGAATGGTGTTAGTGGAAGTGGTGGAACAGATACTACTTATGCTAGTGCAAAAGATGTAGCTATTGTAAGTCAATCTAACTGTACAACTACTGTTAAAGATACAGGTAGTAATAATATAATTATGTTTAGTTCTGTTGTTCCCGCTAATTTAAATAGTAGTGCTCGTACTTGGTATTTTAATTGGAGATGGTTAGGTTCTAATAATACTACTATTCGAAATACACAAGCCGCAAATACTTTACGTGGTAGACTTGCTATTAAAAAAATGATTATTTTACTAGTCAAAATGTTGCTTTACCTATTTATTTAGATAGCCAAAATGTAGATTCAATATATAAAGGAGAAGCAAGTTATAATGATATTAATAAAACTCCTATTGGTGTTTATGTATATATTCCTACCAATACTGCTATAATGAATGCTGGCAAATTGCAATTTTGGTTTGAAGATAAAAATGGAAGTAGTAATAAATATACTTGTACTTTAAGTAATATTAGTACACCTTCAAATAATGTTTCTGTATCTAATAGTAATAATATTATTACTGTTACTGCTAATACAACTACTTCTTCATTTACTATATTATGTCAATTTACTATGACTTCTAATAGTACAGTGTTTAATGTAAGAGTTTTAATTGAACCATGATAAGAATACTATTTAATATAACAATATTACTAATGCTTATATTGTTTATTTACTCATTAAAGTTATTTAAATTAATCATATAATTATGAACAATAAACAACTATATGAAAAGCTAAGTCAGAATAATTATGATAAAGTATTTCCTATTACTTATCTTCAAAATATTCTTGACAAAGATACAAATAATGATTTAACTGTTGTTCTTTCTAGGTTTAATCATTTATGGATTCCGTATCAAGGAACTAGAGTTAATACTCGTAAAGCTGTTCCTGCTATTTTTAGACGTAATAGTCTTACTATTAGTTATTATGATGCTGAACATAATCTATCTGTAACTGAAAGTTATATAGGTAGTAATCTTCAAGCTGGTGTTGAAACTAGTTGGGTTTCTGATGATAATTGGACTAAAATTCTTAGTGAAAAATATCTTGAAGAAAGTGGAGCTAAGATTCCAATAGCTGACGGAACTATTGATTGGGATATGCTTAATGAAGCTCTTAAACAAATGATTGCAGGAGATGGTAAAGTTAATATTATTAATTATCCTGATGAAGAAGATATTACTATTAGATTAAGTCCTGGTTGTTGTAATGTTAATCGTCTTAGTCTTAAAGATAGACCTTATGAGCCTGAATATAAAAGTGGTAAAGGATATAAAATAATTCGCAAGGTCTTACTCCCCGTGGAGGATGATGCTAGTAATGCAGAACAGCTTTTATTTGATGGTTTTCTTGACGATACTTATTGTGAACAATATGGTCAAATAATTCTTAATACTAATAAGTATGAAGTTATTAGAACAGATTTAGGTAATACTACTGGTATTTATTATGATACATATCATAAATTATTTGTTCTTAGAGTTAAGACTATTCATGATGGAATTGGTTTTTATAATTATTATACTAGATGGACTATTGTAGAAGCTACTGATAAAGTTCATCCTCTACGGGGGGTCAACACTGCTGTTTATGGAAATAGTGAAGATTATAATATTTATAATACTTGTCTTTCTGATGAACGTCCAAGACTTGGTATTATATATGTTAATTCAGTAGATAATATTAAATATTATTTTAATGAAGAAAATTTAGTTCAAGTTAAGAATAATATTTATCTTAATTATAAAGCTGTTCTTACTCAAGATATGGTTAACGAAGAAAATACTCGTTATATTATCCGTTATGCCTTTGATTTAAGTGGTAAAACTATTACAATGCCTAGTGGATGTGAACTTGTATTTGAGGGTGGTATTATAGAAAACGGCACTATTAATTTGAATAAATGTAAACTTACAGGTATGATTGGTGAAGAATCTGAATATTTTCCTAATGTAACTTGTAGTAATTGGGCTAAAGGTCAGATTGAATATCGTAATGGAAAGATTTGTTATTGGAATGGTACTGAATGGAGAGTAATGGGTGATACTTCTTCTATGGAAAGTTATACTAAAGAAGAGATTAATAATATGTTTAAAAATTATTATACTAAATCTGAAACTTATAATAAAGAAGAAGTTAATAATTTACTTAATAGATATGTTACTAATGATACATTTAATAACTTTAAAGAAGAAATAAATCAAACTATTACTAATAGTGTTAATCTTGATAAGATTCAAAAAGCTATCAATGATGGTTGTGGAGTCAATATGACCATGCCTAGTGCAAATAATAATAAACTTAGTCTTCCAATTTGGACAGGAACTGCTACCCAATATGCAACTATTACCCCAGTTGCTGGAATGACTTATAATATTATTGATGAATAATGAGTTTAACTCTTGGACGTGAAGGAGGAATTACTAAACCTCTTAAGAAAAGAACAGTAGGTCAAATTAATATTGCTCATGTTTATGATGGTGCTAATCATATTTGGCCTACTTCTGTTATTCATTTTAGTGATTTTACTAGTGTCCAACTTAGATATATTTGGGGTAGTAATGATGGTCGAGATTTGGATACTAAATCATATTATGTTAATTCACCTATTAATAGTTTAAACTATGTAGCTGTTGGTTGGTCTTGGAATTTAAGTCAAATTCCTTATCTATATTGGGGTGGCGATAATACTGACTCAGGTGCTGAATGTGTTATGTTTAATATTGAATCTATGATTGACCTTGAAGATAAAATGCCTGATATAATGAAAATGAATCTTCGTGCTAATTGGTTTGGAAGTTTGAGTAGAGGTCATGTTACTGTTGAATGTACTGCTTATAAAGGTGGAGTTATTGTTCATGCTTGGCAATTACGGAATTATGAAATTGATGTTGATAATAGAGGAATGTTTATTTTTCCTTTGGCTGATGGAACTATTAATATGCCTGATGAACATGGTGGTTATAAAGAATGTTGGTATGGTGAAGTTATTAAAAGAGTTGCTAAATCTAATAATGAAGTAAAATATTTTAGAATTAATCCTGTTAATGATAAAACTATTGGTTTAGATAATATTAAAATAATTCGTCATGGAGGTGGTTATATTCATGGCGATGGTTATTGTTGGTATGAAAATAAACCTAATGATAAATATAAGGTTTGGAATAATCAAGTTAATACAACTGGTACTCCTTTAATTCTTGATAAACCAACTCTTAATATAACTAGTGATGATAATTATAGTTATGAATATCATACAGTTTTATTAAATGAAGATAATACTGTTTATAATGATAATTATACTGATAACTATAACTTTAGATTTGGTTTTGTTGCAGGTAATTCTGAATTTAGAGGACAACAAACTATTCAATGTTATGTTGGTACACAAGATGGCAAAGCCGATGATGGCAAGACTTCAATAGGTGAAATAAAATATACCAAACTTAACAAAATTGGTGAATTGACAATATATAGTCCTATTGAAAGTTAAAATAATGTTAATGACCAAACAAAGATAATGGTTTAAGTGCTATAGATTATGTAGTTCAAACTACAAATATTAATCTATTTTTTTAACTTAAACCTTAATTTATTATGCAAGTAATTGAAAAAGTGAAAGTTGTTCCAGAGGGCTATAATGGTGCTGGAATGAATTATGACGGTGGTAATCGTCGTGATGTAAACGGTAAGGCTAATGCAGGTTTAACTCTTGGTATTATCGGTACTGCACTTGGTGCTTGGGCTTTGTTTGGTAATCGTCGTTCTGCTGGTGCTAGTATTTTAGGTGGCGCTGGTGGTGGAATGTTAGGTGATGGCTCTACTAATATTAACGTACTTGGTGCTACTGCTGGTAGTGGAAGCGGTGCTCCTACTGCTTTTCAAGCATGGGAAAAATCTTGTGAAGATACTTTAGCTCTTCAAGGTGGTCTTTATCAATGGGCTTTGACTCAAGTTCCCTTTTTTATTTATCTAAATTTTAGTATGGACAAATTTATTGATGTAATTGTAGATGGAATCCTTAGTAATTTTGATTTTGGATTTATGTTTATTGTTAATGTTCTAACTTATATTATTATTAAAGTTATTGATTACTTTAATGGTGATAATAAAGTTCCTACTTGGCAAAAACGATGTGTATTAGTAATAAGTATTGCTACTATGGCTGGTATTTATATTGCTGCTGGATATGATAATGCTATTATGCTTGTTAATAGTGCTATTCTTGCTCCTGTATTTTGGAGTTGGGTTGTTAGTCCTATTCTAAAGAAGTTTGGAGTTGGTTATAAAGATATTGATAATACTATTTGTTGATATAATGTGAGTAGTTATTAACTAGATTACATGACTAATTCGAGCCTATCTGTCCTCTACGGGGAGTATAGCTTGCCAAATTTAGCTGTTTGTGAGCCTAGATGATTAACTATACATGGTTTGATAAAAGTCTGTCTATGAGGTTAGAAATACCTTCTATGACTGTACATAAATATTTACAATATTAAATCTATAAATAATAAAGCTATGAGAGTTATTAAGACTAAACATTTTCCTTTTGGTGGTTATAAAGCTATTAATCTTTTTGGTATTATATTTACTAAAGGTGAATTAAGTAATAAAGAACTTAACCATGAAGCTATTCATACAGAACAAATGAAAGAAATGTTATATATCTTTTTCTATATATGGTATGGTGTTGAATATCTTATTATAAGACTATTTCATATTAAACAACATGATGCTTATAAAGATGTAAGTTTTGAAGAAGAAGCTCATATTAATGATAATAATCTTAATTATATTAGTGAACGTAAACATTATACTTGGACTAAATATCTAGGTATTAATAGTTCTAAAACTGCTTAATTAAAAAATGTTAATAATATTGTTAAACTACTTGTTATTAATAATATAATTTATATTTGTAACAAACTAAATTTTAAAGATATGGAAGAAGATAAAAGAGTTAATTATAAGTTAGATGCTATTAATAAACTTATTAATAATCTTAAACTTAGTATTTCAGGTAATAAAGAGCATAATGAGCTTGGAGAGAATAATGTTATAGTTAATCTTGATGAGATTAGCCAAAAGATTACTGAATTACATGAAATGGTTAAAGCTGAATTTGATGAGTTTGAAAATCAACATAAAAGTGAATCAGATGAAACTCAAACTCTTCTTAATAATCGTTTTGATAAAATTGATGCTAAATTAGATAGTATTAAATCTGCTATTGATAGTATGAAAACTACTATTGATAGTAAACTTGATACTGTTAATTCTACTATTAATAAAGCAAATACAGATATAGTTGCTGCGATTAATGCTATGAAAGCTAGTAATGATACTAAGAACGATGCTATAATTACTGCTCTTCAAGGACTTGTAACTCAAGTTAATCGAAATACTAGTAATATTAATTCTCTTAACGGTCGAGTTGATGCTCTAGAACAAGCTTAACATGAATTTTAATTTAGTAGAGATGTATAATGGCTTGTTAAGATTTAACAAGCATATACTAAATGAACTTGCAGAAGGACTTAAACATCTACCTAATTTAGATGGAGTATCTAAAGGAGATAGTTTAATTATTAATGAACAAGGTAATCCAGCTTGGGGTTCTGCTGCATTTATTCCTACTTTTGAAAATGCTGCTTATGGTATTGAATGGACTAAAGATGATAATGATATAATTAGAATTGGTAATGCTAAATTTCATAGAGAACTTCCTATTCAAAATAGACTTAAAGGTTGTGTCTATAATGAAAAGAAAATAAGTTATTTCCTTAATCCTACGGGTTGGGCTAAATCTCTTGAAAATGGTCTTATTCCTCCTCTTGATGGAAGTGATGGCGATGTTGGGGTAAGAGTTCCAGAATTTTATATATGTGTTAAAGATACTGGTACTAAATATCAACTTTGGATAAGCGATTTTAATATTGATGGAACATTTACTAGAGTTCATCCTTTTATTATAAGTCATACTAAAACTATGACTAGAACTAGAGAAGATGGTAAAGAAGAAGTGTTTAGTGCTTGCATTAAACCTGATGATACCAGATATTTAGGAGGAAATAAAAGTTCTTCTGTTGTTGCTACTAAATTACAAGGTAGACCTAGAACTGGAATTAATTATGATAAAGCCAATGAATTTTGTGCTAATCGTGGAGATTGGATTACAATAATTGATTATCTTGAATATTGTGCTATACAAGCTCTTTGTTATATTGAATATGCAAATTTTGATAATCAAGCTGCACTTAATACTAATTTAACTAGTGAAGGGTTTAAACAAGGAGGACTTGGTGCTGGAGTTACTAACTTAAATTGGGAAAGATGGGCAGCGTTTAATGGTAATAATCCTATTGTACAAACTTATTGGAGTGCTGAACATAATATTGGTAATGGTAGTACTAATGGCGACCATTATGAATTAGGAAATTATAATGCAGATGGAAGTAATTTAAGTATTTATCCCGCTATTTATCGTGGTATTCTAAATTTCTTTGGAGATATATGGACATTTATTAGAGATGTAGTTATTGTAAATCGCAATACAAATTATAATAGTGTTTATCTTCTTAAAAAAGGAGTTAATCATGCTGATATTACAATAGATAATATTCAAGATAAATGTTATTTTATAGGTGACCAAGCTAATACTAGTAATTTTATTACTGAATTTGATTTTAGATTCGGTCCTTATTTTGTTCCTAATAAAATTGGAACTAATAAAAAAGCTGATTATAATTGGATAAGAGGTAATGATGGGCAAGATACAGATAAACTTATACGAGTGCTTCTGCTTGGCGGTGGCGCTGATAACGGTTCTTAGGCTGGCTCTGGTTACTTTGATTCTGACTTGGGTTCGGTCAGATTCTCTTGCTACTGTCGGCTTCTTTACCACAGTTAAACTTGATTAAATAAGTCCACGTGGAACTGTTGCTAGGAGTAGTTGGTTAATTAATTTGTTTTCTGTTTTTGTATTTCTCGATACTACTCCTGCAACAGTTTATTATAATAATATTTAAGGTTATATTTCTTAGAATGATTGACATTTAGATACAGTGCTTCTGCTTAGCAGTAACGCTAATAACAGTTCTAAAGCTAGCTCTAGTAACTTTAATTCTAATTGAGTTCAGTCAGATTCTAATGCTAATGTCGGCTTCTTTTATATAATTCCTAAAACTAATACATATAAAACTAATATAAATATTATTTTGGGAAGTATAACCTTACCTCTTGGTAAAAGATAACGTTATTTAGAAACTAAAAGTGTTGGTAGTGATATTTACGAAAGCTCTTATATAAATTATATAAATATGAAAAGATATAGTGGTTTACATGATAAACTATGTACTATTGAAAATATTGAAGTTGCTGATGATAATGCAAGAAAGAATAAAAATAAGAAATATGGTATTAATAAACATGATAAAAATAGACAATATGAAAATGAAGATTTAGTAGATAAACTATTTAATCTTAAATATAAAACTTCTAAATATAGTCTATATAAAATATATGAACCAAAAGAACGTATTATTTATAGACTTCCTTATTATCCTGATAGAATTGCTCATCATGCTATAATGAATGTTGTAAAAGATATTTGGACAAAAAGTTTTATTCATAATACATATAGTTGTATTGAAGGTAGAGGTATTCATTTTTGTGCAAATAATCTTAAAAGAGATTTAAGAAAATATTATAATGAAACTAAATATTGTCTTAAATTAGATATTAGGAAATTTTATCCTAGTATTCCTCATGATGGTCTTAAGAAATGTATTAGAAAGAAGATTAAAGATAAAGATTTTTTAATGATTCTTGATGAAATTATTGATTCTACTGATAATGTTCGTGATGTTTCTTCTAAATTAACTAATAAAATTGGAATTGGAGTTCCTATTGGTAATTATTTATCTCAATACTTTGCTAATCTTTATCTTAGCGAACTTGACCATTTATGTAAAGAAGAACTTAAATGTAAATTCTATTATCGTTATGCTGATGATATAGTTATTCTAAGTGATGATAAAGATTTTCTTCATAAAGTTCTTATTTATATTAAGTTATATGTTAATACTATTGGATTGAAAGTTAAAGATAATTATCAAATATATCCTGTTGATAGTAGAGGAATTAATTTTGTTGGTTATGTATTTTATCATACTCATACTCTAATTAGAAAATCTATTAAATATAAAATTATAAGACTAGTAAATAGTTATTTAAATAGAGAAATTGATAAAAAAGAATTTAAAGTTAGAATGTGTGCTTATTATGGATGGCTTAAACACGCTGATGCTAAAAATCTTCTTTATAAAATTCAAAGTCTTACAGGTGTTAGATATTCTAATTGGAATGGTAAAAGAACTAATATTGCTAAATATTATAGTAAATACGTTAGAATAATTCAAATTATTAATTATGCTAAATATTTTAGAATTAATTTTATTAGAAATGGTAAAGCCTATTATGCTGATAGTAGAGATAAAACTTTATTTTATTCTATACATAGACTTAATCATTTTCCTATTAATTTTAAAATTACTAAATATGATTGGCGTATTTATACTAAAAATAGAAAAGAAAAAGTTAAACCTCAAACATAAAGTGTTATGACTAAAGATAAACTTAAAGATGATGTTATTAGAACTATTTGTTGTTTAAATAGTGATATATCTAATAAAGATAGAAAATTATTAATTGAATTATTAAATTCCATTATTGATTATACTAATAATACAGAATTAGAACAAAAAGTTACTAAACTTCAACAAAAATATGATGAATTAGTTCAAACTATTAATGAAGTAAAAACAATAGCTAATGATACAAAAGCTAAACATAATTCTCTATTTTCTGATGTTAATAGTAATCTTAAACCTAAAGTAAATAGTATTGATAATAGAGTAACTGCATTAGAAAATTCAAGTCAATCTTAATATGGCTAGTCTTAATCAATTAGTTAGTGAATTTGCTCATGCTATTGGCAATCCTAATAGTATCCCTCTTAGACGTAATCTTAGATATGCTATTCTTCATGGTCGTAATGAACTAATTCGTAAAAGTTATGAAAATCATAAATATGTTGATAAAGGTTTGCAACAACGTATTCGTGTTTCTATTATTAATGTTCCTGATGGTGACTTATATAATAGTCAAACTCTTGGGCTTCCTGCGATTAAACGTACTAAACAAGAAGTTCCAAAGCCAGTTAGACTTATTAATAACTTACCTTTCCAATCAATTAGAACTACCGGACATACTGGGATAGAAATACCATTTGCAAAAGAAGCTAGTGCTAAGTTTTATCATTATCTTGCAGGTATGTGTAATCTTCCTGTTTATGATTATATTAATGGTTACATTTATTTCTTTAGTAATAATAAAGATTGGTTTCAAAATATAGGTTCTATTATTATTGAATCTCCATTTGAAATTCCTTATCTTGTTCCTACCGAAACTGTTGAAAAAGCTAAAGATGTAAATTATGACCCTATTGATGATGAAGCTAAATACGATGATGATGAATTTCTTATTCCTGAAGATATGATTGGAGCTCTTAAAGAGATTGTATTTAAACGTAATCTTATTGAAGTTCCTCGTCAAACAAATGAAACTCCTATTGATAATTTTGTAACTAGATAAATTATGATTAAAGATATAGATATTAGTCATTATTATAAAAAGTTTATTGAAACTTCTAATGACGATATGGCAAAATATAATAAAGAACTTGAAGTTATAAATAAGATGAAAGCTGATTGTCGTGCTTATATTAAAAGTAAAAATCAAGTTATTAAAGATGATTTAAAAATTAATCTTAATGAATATGGGTTTCAATTTCTTAATGATAATGTTGAATTAATTAATAAGTTAGAGCAATTAATTAATAATCAACTTAGTTATACAGTTGGAGAAAGACGTATTGTTCTTCTCCAACTTTTGCGTTATTGTAACTTAGCTAAAAAAGCAAATGATTATATTGTTGCTCTTAAACTTGCTACAAGACGTTCTGAATTAAGTCTTTCTGATTATAAAAAGTACATTCATAGGTATTATAGTTATGGTGTTCATAAATGTGTTCTTGAAGGCTACGCTTATCATTTTAAATATGAAATTGGTGATTTAGTTATTAATTTCTGGAGATATAGAGATAAACCTAGAGATACTTATGTTGATTGGAACGCTACTAGACTTAAAAAACAAGAAATTATTGATGCTGGTCTTAAACCTTATGATAAAGAAGAAGCAGAAATATATAAAATTCGTGGACTTAAGTATGATGGTATTCCTTATGTAGTTTATAAAACTAATAAAGAGTTTTATGAAATACAACTTATTAATAATGGAACTCATAGTTATAGTGCTATTAAATTCAAGTATGCTAATTATATTAATAGAGAACTTAGAGGTAAAGATGCTAAACAACTTAATTCTGAATGTAAAACTGTTGATGATATTTTTAATCTTAAATTAGGATTAAGAAGTAAACTTCTTGTTTATCTTGAACGAGAACCTAATGCTCCATTTAAATATATTAGAAATGTTAATCAACAAAAGTATGAACGTGGAGCACATAATAATGGTAATAAAACTAGATATAAAAACTAATATTATGGCAAATAATAAAACGATTACGATAGAACATATAATTGGTAAACTTGATAATGATTTCAATCCTGATGGAAGTGATTGGATTCCTAGAGTTCCTGCTTGGTGTGTTGATGCTATGAATGAACTTAAAGTTCTTCGTAAAGTTGATAAGAAAATAAAACTAACCGTCATTAATAAGATAGCTAAAAGTAAATGTTGTCTTATTGATGACGGTCTTAAAGTATATGATAGTAATGGTTGTGAAGTACCTAGAGCTGATGGTAGTAAATATAGATGTGGTGATACTGAATCTGCTCCATCCTCTACGGGGGGTCAAGCGGAGGACGAAAGTCCGGAGCGTGCTACTAATAAAGACTATCTTGGTATGCCCGATGATTGTTGTCCTAATGGTTCTAGAACTAGAGAAGTTATTGATACTGGTAAAGTAGGATGTAATCCTGTTGTTTATACAGTTCATAATAATACTGAATGTCCAAGATGTCAGCATGAAGTTCATTCTCATTGTCAGACTCCCCGTGGAGGATATGATAAGTCAAATCATAATTATATTCTTATTGGAGATAATACTATTGAACTTAATTTTAATGATACTTGTATAACAGTTGTTTATAAAGATATTGAAACTCAATATAGTGATAATTATCATTGTGAGATTCCTGTTATACCTGCTAATGGTAAATTAATTCAAGGTCTTACTTATTATTGTATGGCTCGTATGCTTATGAGAGGATATAAACATCCTGTGTTTAATCTTTCTGCTAGTCAATATGGAACTAATCCTTTCTATCTATGGGAAAGTATGAAGAAAGATATTAAGACTAGTATTCTATTAGATGAACAAAGTGATGATGATAGTGGTTGGAATGAGTTCTTTTATAACTTTACTTTTCCTAAATAATTATGAATATACAAAAGAAACTTAGTCTTAATAAACATCCAGGTGATTGTGTACCTTATTCATTAGTTGCTGCTAAGAACGTTAAAGTAAGTAATGATGATAGGATGATTGTTAATGAAGAAGGACTTGAAGATTGTAAAGCAATTGCCAATTCTATTCATGAAGATGGTATTAATAATTTTAAAATAGTTGGTGTTATTCCAACTAGTGCTGAACTTATTTTATTTATTGTTAATACTGATTCTAATGAGTCTTATATTTATAGATATAATGAACAAGCTGATAATTGTTATAGAGTAAATAGTAATTGGAAGTATAATGGTGGAAAGATTAAAGGAACATATACTTATAATGTTAAAAATCATCTTATTATAGCTATTGCTGAAAATAATACTTCTATTGATGTTCCTCTTAAAACTATTAATATTGATTTAGATTCTGACCGTCCTGATTCTGAAATGTCTGTTATTCCACAAATAACTTTACCTACTATTAGTGGTTTAAATTATGTTAGTGGTGGAGCTTATAAAGGATTTTATTTTATATTTATTAGATATAAGATAGATAAAACTAATTATACTAAATGGTATAGTATTGGATTTCCTATTTTTAATGATGTTATAATTCCACAAGTTATTAATAAAGTTTGTTTTAGAAAAACTAATGTTTATGAACCGAAAGATGAACCAAATGGTTATTGTTATGGTAATACCGATTCATTTAGTGATTCTAAAGATATATGTAATCAAACTTTTGAAATAAATATTAGTGGAGGTCGTTCTGGTCTTTATCAACTTGGTTTTATTGTATGTAAAAAGGATAGTACTCAAGCGTTTAGAACAGATGATTTAAATAATAATATTTTTAAATTTAGTAGAGATGTTCTTGTTGAATATAATGTTGCTGATTTAACTACTGACTATTATAATTATTATAATGTTGGTAATATCATTAATTATAAGAATAGAATATATATTGCTAATTATAATGAAAAAACTGATAACGATGATAGAACTTTAAATAATGGTAAAACATTAGAAGAGGCTGTTAAAGATATTACTATTAAACTTCGTAATAAGGCTGTTAATGCTTATTATAATGATTATACTACTGTCAATGCAGTTAGTGAAAAAGGTCCTTATTTTAAAATGGCTAGCCTTCAAATTACTGGTACTGCTGATTGGCAAATTAAAGATATTAATAAAGTATTCAATAATAATCAATATCCTTTTCGTACTTTTAGAACTTTATTTAATGATACAGTTATACAAGGTATTACAGCACATGAATATTTAAAGATTAATTATAATGCTAAAATAAAAGTAGGTAGTAGAGGTAGTCATGATCTTAAAGAATATCTTGCTTGTCATTGTTTTATTATTCCTACAAGTTATAAATATGAAAATAATCAATCTGTTTATACTTTACCTAGTACAGTTAAAATAGCTTGTTATGTTTATAATGGAACTGGATTTACAGAAGATACTGTATTTACTGGTGGGCAAGTATTATTTGGAGATACTATATTTGATATTGATAATTGTAAAATGAGAATTACTCATTCTACTATTGAGCCTAGTTATGATTTTAATGAACGTAAGAATGATACTCTTATTCCTGGAGAAGTATATAACTTTTTTATTCATTTTGTTGATAAATATGGTGATGCTAGTAGAGGTTATAAACTATCTAATAAAGATAAATATATAAATAATATTGTTAATGATGATGGTTCTCATTGTACTATAATTACTTTTAATTGGAACAATCAAGGTAATGGTAATATTCCATATTGGGCAGTTATTAGTGGAGATATTCCAATATCTACTATTAGTTCTAATATTAAAAGATATATTGCTAATCATAAAATTGTAGTTTATACTGCTGAACCAATAAATAATCCTACTACTAATATATTACTTAATAGTTCTGGTGAACTTGAAGCTGCTAATAAAGATGAACTATATACTCTTATATCTAATTACTTTATTGATTATCAAGATAAAGATAAATATAATGATTTATATGTTTATCAAGTTATAAATAGTGGTAGTTATACTCCTTGTAGTAATCAAGTAATAGGTGCTATTGGTGTTGATAATGAAGCTAAGTTTGGTTATTATGAAAATATTAATGGCGATGAACTATTTAGAATACCTGATTTGATATTTGATTCTGAAGTTATTGGTGGTGAACATACTAGAGGTTTTATATATAATATGAATAATACTTTTAATAAGTTTTATATTCGTGCTAATATTGATACTACTTTATGGAATCAAATTAAAGAATTAGGTTATGTTGGATGGTTTATTAGTTATGAAAAAGTTGAACCTATTACTAGATATACTGGATTACTAACTAGAAAAGATTATTGTAATATAGCTAGTAATGTTACTTGGCAAGATGGTAGTTGGGGTACAAAACCGGGTTTTGTAGCTAATAATTTTACTAGTGATAAATGTTATTTATATAGTGGTCGATTTGATATTGATGATAGTATTAAATATGATTTTAATATTATTCGTATTGATGGTAAATGCAAATTTGAACCTTATAAAGAAAAACATGATGTTGTTGATATGGTAGTTAATACTACTTATCCTTATAGTTATAATATGCCAGTTATAGGTGTAATTAGTAGAAATGAATATAAACCTATTAATAATTATAAATTAGTAGTTGCTGATAGTGTTACTGATAGTAGAGCAGGAAAAGGAACTGCTCTTGAAATGGATGATTATAAGGAATTACTACTTGATGCTGAAACTATGTTTCTTGCAACAGTTCTTAATTGTACTAAAAATATTTATACTAGTAAAGAAAAAGAACTTGTAAGACTTAATGACGTTTGTTATAATGGTGGAACTTATTCTATTGAACATGGATATAATGGTAGAATGACTTATGATGGTGTTCTTATTTATAATGATAATGGAGTTATAATGAACGAAGGCAATTATAAATTATATACTCCTACTAATAATCAATATTATTATAGTGGTGATGAACCATGTTGGTTTGATATTCCATTTAATGTTTATATTCAATTTCCTCTTTATAATGATAAGTTCTTTGAAAGTAAATGTTTTAATAATGAACCTAGTAAGATAGCTTTTAGTATTAAAGAAGATACTGACAAGAAAAGTGTTGCTTTTGGTACATTTGTAGAACCTAAAAATAGTGTTGATTTATTTAAAGACCCTATTGGAAATGTTGACCAATATGTTCCTAAATTGTTAACTCAATATCGTAATGATATTATTAATATTACTCGTTTTGATAAAACTATAAGACGTAGTAATGTTATTCAAGATGAAAGTGAAGTTAACGCTTGGAGAATATTTCCTATTGAAGGTTATAAAAATATTACTGAAAATAAAGGAAGTATAACTAATTTAGTTGGAATTGGATATTATCTTTTAGTTCATACTCAACATAGTATGTTTATGTTTGATATAAGTGCTGCACTTAAAACTAGAGATGAAAATGTTCAATTATATCAGCCTGACGCTTTTGAAGTTGATTATAAAGAAGTCTTTACTAGTGATAAAGGCTATGGTGGGCTGCAAGATGATTTAGCATATATAGTTGGAGAATTTGGTTATATTTTTTATAATGATGATTTTCATAAACTTTATCAATTTGATGATGGTCAACTTAAAATAATGGATGAAGATATTAAATTATGGTTAGATAAATACCATCCTAATAAAGTTAGATTTGCCCATGATAAATTTAATAATCGTATTCTAATTAAATTTGATTATACTTATGATAATATTAATCCTAATACTAAAGAATCTATTATAGAATCACATAATGAAGTTATTAGTTTTAATTATAAAGTAGGTAGTTTTATTAGTTTACATGATTATTATTTTAATAATGCTTGGTCTACTAAAACTAAATGTTATTTTCAAACTGAACATAACGATGATAGACTTAACTGCCCTCTTCATGTATTTACTAATGAATATAATTATGGTAGATTTAATACTCACATGGGTGATGATAGTAGAAGTCTATATCTAGTATCTAAACAAGAAGTTGGTGATGAGGCTATATTAGTTCATAATAGTTATATTGATATTATAGTTAATGAATCTTATGAACTTATTAAATTTCTTGAATTTATTAAATATAAAGTGCGTAAGATATATATTCCTATTTATAGTGATAATATTAATAATCCTGTTGATTTAAGAGAACATCCTTATGCTGGAGATATACTTCGTATATTTAATGAAGATAATGATACTGATGATATAGATATTAATATTGATAAACTTAATGAATTTAATAAGTATAAAAAACCTTGGTATGAACTTACTCAATATAACTTTAATTATTTCCGTAATGCAATTAAAGAACATCCTAATACAGTAAGTGATAAACTTCGTAGAGTATATGGTAATTATTTTGTAGTTCGTTTTATATTTAATAATTCAGATAATAAGCGCATTGAATTTGAAAGTCTTGAATGTGCTCAAACTCAATTTAGAAAATTATGATACAGTATAGAGATAGACAAAGACAAAAAGCTATTGGTGCTATTATTGGTGCAGCTGCTAGTATTGCTGGTGGTATAATTAAAGGTAATAAGCAAAAGAAAGCTCAAGAAAAAGCTCAAGCTGAAGCTCAAGCTGCACAAGACCATAAAGATGCTTTACAAAATGCTCAAGCTTTAACTAGTGCTTATGCTAATCAAGATTATGTTGGTCAATATAATGATAAGCTTACTCTTAAATGTGGTGGTAGAGTTCGACGTAAAGCTGGTTTCGGTACTGAGTTTGCTGATGCTCTTCCCGGTTTAGGTAATCTTGCTAGTTCTATTACAGGAGTTCAAGGACTTGGTGAATTAGGTACTGCAATAGGTCAAGGTATTTCTGCTAATCAACAAATTAATGAAAATAAACGTATTGCTCAAGAAGCTGAACAACGTAAACAACTTCAAGCTGGTCAGCAACAACTTAATATTACTTCTGATAAAATGACTAATCCAATGACTATGTATCAACGTTCTAGTTTTATTAATAAATATAAATGTGGTGGACGTAGAAAAGCATGGATTGGTGCTGCTATTGGTGCTGCTGGAAGTTTAATTGGTGGTATGTTTGGAAGTAAAGGACAACAACCAATTCAAGTTAAACAAGCTGACCAAGCTAGTTATAGTGCTCCTAAAACTGGTCTTGAACGTCCTGAATGGATTACTAATGGTACTGTTCAACAACCTGTTATGCCTCAATCAGTATATCGAGATAGGCTAAATGTATATCGCTGTGGCGGTCATAGACGCTAGTCTTTTGCTCTCTGTTGAATTATTATATATAGGTATGAACTATTAATCGACTGATAGGCTATCGTTCAGCAGAGAGCCTTAAAATCAATCAAATTACAATTTCTCATTATATTATATAAAATGCCTAGAAAAGATAAAGTTATTCATATAAGTAATTTACCTAGTACATTTAGAGGTAATGTTACTCGTAATGGAAGATTTATTCAAAATGGTATTCCTCCACTTGGTGGAGTTTATGATAAAGTTGCTAAATCTACTGGTTTAATAAGACTTGGTAATGAATTTCTCTATAATGGTATAAACAATTTAGTATCTAAAGATAATAGAGAAAAATTAATGAATAATACTGCTGGTAGACTTATTAATTATGTTAAAGATTTTAATAAAGAATCTCTACCTAGTGATGATGAACTTGGACCAACATTTCCATTTAATATTATTCAAACTACTAGAAGTAATGGAAAAAAGCTTCCTCAAAAACAATATGCTGTTGGTGGTAAAATACCAAATGTAGTTGCTGGTGGTATTGCTCAACCTCTTGGTAATAATTTCTTTTATATGAATGGAAGAAAACATAGTCAAGGTGGTATTGATATTGGTCCTAGTGATAAAACTGGTATTGAAGTAGAAGGTGGTGAAGTTGTTGAAACTAATGGAAATGAACTTAAAGTTTATTCTGCACAACCTATTCTTAACGGTGTTAGTCCTGCTCAATTAGTTATGGGTGGAGCTAACCCTAATAAAGTATTTAAAGCTCAAGAAGATTTTAAAGATAGAAATGGGATTAACGATGATGGTACTAAAGCTAAATATGGTAAAGAAAAACATGTAGCTAAAAGTGATAATACTAGAATAACTTCTATAATGGAATCTCCTAGAAATAGTGGTATTAAACAAGGAGATTTTATTTATTATCCAGAAACTTATAGAATAGCAAATAATACTTTAGAAAAAGTTCCTGCTAGAAAAGAAGTTAATATGACTCCTCTTGAACAAGTTAATCCTGAATTTGATATATTATTAGGTGGAGCTGGAGTTTTAAGAGGTGCAGATAAAGCTACTAAAGTTGCTATGGCTTTAGATAAAAATATTTCTAGAACAAGTCAAAAAGCTATTACTAAAGGTAGAGATGCTTTAGGTTATTATTCTATTTCTCCTAATATTCGTTATAATTTATCTGTTAATAATGGTAGAAAAGCTCTTGGTGTTAAACCTACTAAATTTCTTGAAGCTCCTAGAAAACAATTAACTTCTAATACTAGTAAATATAAAGATTTTGTTAATGTATTAGATAGTGACGGAAAAGTTATTAACATTCCTGATGTTCTTCAAACTAATATAGATAATACAAGAGCTTTTCTTAAAACTTTTAATAAATGGAATACTCGTTATGGTTATGAACCTATTCCTTTATCTGCTGCAAAAAATCCTAAACAAGCTGATAAACTTATTAAAGATAGATTATTAGAACATAATACTTTTATTAGAGGTGTACATGAAACAGGTAATGAAGAAAATATAAATAATATACTTAGAAGAAATGGTATTGAGCCTACTGCTGAAAATAGAGCTAAATATTATGCTTCAACTTATGCTCCAGATACAGGAGCTGGTAGAGCTGGATTTAATTCTTCATATAATGGAGAAGGTACTATTTATTCTTCCAATAGTTTAAATACTGGTATTGGATATGCAAAAGCTAAACATCGTAATGAAAAAGATGGATTTGTAGTATCTGTTAGACGTCCTGTTAAATTTGAAGGTAATAGAGAAAATTGGGTTAAAAATGCTGATTTTGCTTTTGATAATTCTGAACAAAGTAAACTTTATACTGATTATGAACTTCCATATTTGTTTAGATATGGTAAGAGTGCTAGAATAGAATTAAGTAAAAATAAAAATATTCCTTATAAAGATATTGTTTCTAAAGTTAATAAAGAATATTCTGAATTTTATAAATATAATGACTATATTGCAAATGATATAAAAGAATTTATTAATGACCCTAACATAAAATATAAACCTAGTTATAGTGTAACAGGTAATCCTAAAAATGATTATATTAATTATGTTATAGGTAATGAAATTAGTAATTTACCTAAATATAATCCTTTTACACATAAAGTCCGTAAATATGCTTATGATATTTTAGAAAAGAAAGGTATTGATGTTGACAGCCCAGGTATTGGAGTAACTTTTGGTGATAAACATTTTAAAGTAATTAATTATAATAATGATATTTTTGGTAATGATGTAGTATATCAAATACCTGAAAAAGAAGTTAAAGATATATATTATAAAGATATTAATAATCAACTTGGTAAACTAATTTCTAATAATTATAGAAAATATGTTGAAAAACAATTTGATAAACTTTATAATAAAGATATTAATAGAGAACTTAAAAAAAGTAAACGTATTAGTAATAACGAATTAAAAGAATATATTGAATCTAAAGGTATTCATCCAGAAAATAAAAAATATAATGTTATAACTAGCGAAGGACTTAGTAAAACTAGTAGAAATAAAGGTAATCCTTATCAACATTTTATTTTTACAGGTGATGTTGGAAAACAAGGTCTTGAAGTGATTGATGTTAAAGATGTTAATTCAGAAGTACTTAAAGATATATCTAATACTAGAAACCATATTGGTAAATATACTAAAGGTTATAGTCGTAAATCTAGAAAACTTGGAGGGTAAAAATATGATTGTAAATATTAATGGTAATGTTAAGAATGGATTAATTCATTCCCCATCCTCTACGGGGGGTCTACGCGATAAATTTGCTGTTGGTGGAACTCGAATTAATCGTCATGGAAGAACTTGGGTATATGATGAACAAATTGGAGCTTATGTTCCTATTACTAATAGAACTATTAGTAGAACTTCTGCTTATCCTATTAATAAATCTGCTAGAGGAGAAACTATTGTTGGTAGTGATTATACTTTTAGAAATGGAAGATGGTCTAAAAATAGTATTACAAATAATAATGTAAATACTAATACTAATAAATCTAATATTGATAATGGAAATCGTCGTCCTCAATATTATGCAGAACGTAGACTTCCTTTATTTGAAGATGGTGCTGGTATTACTAGTGGTTTAGTTAGAGCTGGTTGGAGTCATGGAAATAATAGAGGTATTAGTACAAATAATACTAATATTCCAAGTTTATATGAAACTAAATCTAGCGGGAAGACCCCCCGTGGAGGAGGTAGTAAGTCAAATCAATCAACTCAATCTATTCCTACTAAAACTCCTCCTACTGCTATTTATAATCGTAATCTACCTAAAGTAGAAGCTAATATTCCAACTACTTTACCTATTTCTACTAGTACACCTGCTAAAGGAACTACATCTTCCGATGGTAAAGGTCAAGGCAAATTTAAAAATATTACTACTGCTGATTGGATTGGACTAGGTAGTAATGTAGCTGGTAGTTTAGCTAGCTATTTTGCTAGTAGAAGAGCTATTAATAAAATGAGAGGCCCAGGTCAACCTACTCTTATTAGTGCTAATAAACTTAAAACTAAATATAATATTAATCCTCAACTTGATAGAATTAGAGAAGATAAATTTGAAGCTTATCGTGATATTGATTCTAATACAGCTAGTAGTCGTGTTAGTTTAGCTCGTAAACAACGAGTTCGTAATGCTGCTGGTCAAGCTGCTAATGAACTTTATGGTAATAAAGAAAATATAGAAACTAATCTTATTAATCAAGATAGACGTAATCAACAAAGTGTTCGTCAATTTAATGCTCAACAATACAATCAATATATAGATAGAAAAACAGCATTTGATAATGGTATTAGAGAAGCTAAAGTAACTAATATTAATAATTTATTTAGTGGTATTAATGCTGGTATTCAAGATATGATTAGTAGATATGAAAATCGTAAAGCTTTAGATAATACTATTGGTGCGATGAGAGCATCTGCTCCTAATGTAGATGATAGAATTATGCGAGATGCTGGAGTTGATTATGATGAATTTATTATTCGTAAACGTAGAAAACTTGGAGGAAAACAATCATGCCGATAAACTTTTATACTCCTACTTTTAGACAACAAGTTAATCCTATTGACTTAAATGTCTTAGCTAGAACTTATAGTACTCTTGAACAAGGTCATCAACAAGCTATTCAAACTAAATCTCAAATTGATGCTCAACTTGCTCAATTAGATTTAAATGAAGCTGAAGATGCTTGGCGTCAAGAACAACTTAATAAAGTTCGTAATGCTCTTACCGAAAATATGCAATATGGTAATGCTTATTCTAGTCTTGATGATATAGTTGGAACTTATGGAGATATAACTTCAAGTCCCGGAATGATTGGTCGTTTGCGTGCTCAACAAGATTATAAAGCTTATATGGATAATCTTGATAAACGTACTGATTTATCTGAAGATTATAAGAATTATTATCGTACTGTTAATAAATATAATTATCAAGATATAACTGATAAGAATGGTAATGTTATCGGTGGAAGTAAATGGACTCCTATTGATAAAGAAGTTTCTGAAATTCCTATGAATCAGATACTTAATCAAGCACTTCAATGGGCTGCTAAAGAACAAGGCGGTGGTAGTCAAACAAGATGGCTTGATGCTAATGGAAAAGTTACTGATGATATTACTAAATCTGTTACAGGAGAGATTTATTCTCATACTAAAAGTGATTGGCAAAGGTTAAGTAAAGCTAAACTTGCTGAAGCTGTTAAAGCTGTTATTGAAAATACTCCTGGCGCTAAAGCTAGTCTTGAACAAGATTATAAAATTGCTAAATGGAAATATGACCAAAATGGAAGTAATCCTGATATAACAGATAAAAATGGTATTCTACTTACTCCTGAACAATATCTTGCTAAACGTATTGACCCTTTCTATAATGCTGCAACTTTTTATAATCAAAATAGTAATACTACTTATGGAAAAGCATGGAAAGCTCAATTAGCTTTAGCTAAACAAGCTGGACTAGGAAGTACAACTCAAAGAAAACAAGCTATTGATAATTTAACTTATAAAGGTACTCCTGTTCGTATTGATAATTTTATGCCTGCTCAAGCTCAAGCTGAAATTACTAGCAATAGACAATCAATAGCTGGATTGCTTAGTAAATATAATTCTGATATTAATATTAATTTAAGCACTGCTAATCCAGATGATATTAGAACTAGTATCATGACTAATATTACTAATCCATCTGATAGAGCATATGCTTTAAGTTATCTTAATGATATTATTGATAATCAAGAATATATTAATAGTCTTAAAGTTGGTAAATCTCAAGATAGTATTGATGGATTTGATACATATAATTCTATTATTAGTTTAAGTGATTTACCTAGTAATAAATATTCAGATAAATATAGTAAATATGTTAATCAGATATTTGGAGATAGTTCTGCTATTAGACAATACTTTAATAACGATGATGTATATAATTCATTTATTAATGCTCTTGGTGGAGAGAAAAAAGCTGCTAGTCTTGGAATAAGATTTGGTTCTGATGGTAATGGTTATAGATATGCTGAATTACCAAAAGATTATCATAAATCTATTTATAGTTTTGGTAAAGCTGTTAAAGAAGCTGAAGATACTAGAAATCCTTTAAATGCTTTTCTTAATTCTACTAAAACTAGATTCTTTGGTTATGGTGATAAGTTTGTTAGAGTTGATTTTAATGGTGAAGAACATCATGCTGGATTACCAACAGGTAATAAAGAACCTTATATTGGTTTAGTTAATTATGTTGATTCTCTTAAATCTAAAAATGATGCTGTTCTTGATGGTGGTCAAATAACTTCTTCTACTATTGGTATTAGTGCTTTAACTCCAGAATTAGCTGAAATTAATTTTATGATGAACGCTAATCCTGAAGAAGCTAGTAAACTTTCAGCTTATAAAAAGAATAAAGAAGAACAAGCTATGATGGCTATTCGTAATGGTATTGATTTAACTCAAGGAGAAGCTTATATTACTAGTGAAAATGGAATATTTGAACCTATGACTTCTGAAGATAGAAAAGCTTATACAGCTTATCTTAGAAGTGCTAAAGAAAATGAGATTACTCCTACTATTGTTCGTGACCCAAAAACTGGGGATGTTGGAGTTCAAATTAATATTGCAGGTTATTACGATACAAAAGGTAAACTTAAAAGAGAACCTATTACTTTACTTGTAGGTAGTGGTGCTATTGATAGTTCTATTATTCAATCTTGGAATCAAGATACTAGTTGGAGAGCTGCTGGTAAAGTAGAAAATTACTATAATGCTAATAGACCTATTTCTCTTACTAATAATGCTGCATTTACTGGAATTGATAAATTTAAATTAGTACCTAATGGTGGAGGTTTTAATTTAATTAATTCTACTAATAATCAAACTATTGGTTTAGTAAGTAAAGAAAATGCTGTCGATATTGTAGATAATTTATCTCAATGGGAACAAACTGTAACTGCTGTTAAAGCTGGTATGACAGTAGATAAAAATGCTGTTAAGGCTATTCAACAAAATGTTGCTACTAAACTTGCCCAACTTAGTGGCAGTTCATACCCTTATGTTATTCAATATTACTATGATGAATTAACTAATAATCTATATTAATATGGATGTATTAAAGTTTCTACAAGGTGGTAATAAAACACCTAATCCTGAATATAATCCTAAAACTAAAAAGGGGGCTATACAGCCTCCTACTTTAGTTGATTACAACCCCGGTACTTCTATTAGTGACCGGGGTCGTGGTCATTTATTTAGTCGTATTGCTGGACAATCATATAATCTTAATCAATATGATATAGATAAATATGCTCCTTATGATGTTTATGTTAATCCTGTTGATGACCCAGAAAAACTTGATAAAGAACGTGCTGTTAATCAAAGTAATTGGGAACAAGGATTAAGAATGATTGGACAGATTGGTAATGAGATTACTGTTGGTACAGCTATTGGTTTTGCAGATTTAGCTGATGCTTTCTATAATATGGTTAGTAATAGTCCTAATGATTATCAATCTGAAATAAGTTCTGAACTTGAATTTTTAAAAGAATCTATTAATGAGCGTTTAGCTATATATAGAGAAAATCCTAATGCTGCTTTTGATATTGGAGATTTTGCTTGGTGGGCTAGCAATGCTCCTAGTATAGCTAGTTCTTTAACTCTTATGGTTCCTAGTACTGGTCTTGCTAAAGGTGTTTCTTTATTAGGTAAAGGTATAAAGTTTAATAAATTAGCTAATAAAATGGCTAATGCTATTAATATGACTCAAAAGAGTAGAGCCATTACTGGTAGAATAGCAGAAGCTACTGCTATTGGAGTTCCTTCTCGTTATCTTGAAAATTATCAAGAAGCTAGACAAACTTATAATGATATTGAAGATTATTCTAAAACTCAACTTGCTAATATGAATGATAAACAAAAAGAAGAGTTTTATAATAATAATCCTAAATATAAAGATATGTCTGATGAAGAAGTAGCTAAAGATATTGCTAAAAATAGTGCTGATATTACTTTTGCTGAAGATTGGACTAATGTTCTTTTTGACGTATGGCAAGTTTATAGTTTAAAGAACTTATGGAAAAATGCTTTAAGTGGTAATACAACTAGTTCTAGACTTAGAAATTTAAATACTGCATTTAATAGCAATATTGATGATGCCGCTGCAATTACTAATGCTTTAAGTAATAAAACTACTAAACAAGCTATTACTAGTACATTAAAAGATGTGGGTAATGATATTCTTCATGGTGTTAGAGCTGAATGGACAGAAGGGATTGAAGAAGCTATTAATTATATAGCTAGTCAAGATGGTTTATATAATGGTAAAAAAGTATTTGATAAAGATATTCCTCAACAAACTATTAAAGATTATCTTCAAGACCCAATGTTATGGGAGCAAGCATTTTGGGGTGCTCTTGGTGGTGTTACTTTTAGTAGTGTTATGAATAAAGCTGGAGAGTTTATTAATAAACGTCTTGATAAAGATTGGACTTCTGCTGAAAAACAAAGAGAAAACGAAATTCTTGGTCGTACTGCTACTTTTCAAGCATATCAAGAAAGACTTAATAGTATTGCTAATGGTAAAAATCCATTTATAACTATTACTGATGAAAATGGTAATCAAGTTAATCCAGATATTATTACTGGTACTGAAGAAGAACTTCGTAATATAGCTGAAAAAGAATATATGGATAATATTATTATTAATTCTATGAATGCTGGTAATTTAGGACTTCTTGAAAGTTCTATTAATAGTAAAGAATTTAATGATAGTATTACTAATAAACTTGGATTACAACAGCAAGACAGTATTGAACTTATTAATAGATTTAAAACTGAAATTAATAATCTTAAAAATGAATATAATACTACTTTAAATAAAGTTAATAGACTTGGCGGTGGATTTGAAGTTGGTCGCATTATAGCCACTCAAATGGTTCATGCTCGTAATCGTCAAGAAAATTATAATAATCTTCTTAATTGGGCTAATGATGTTTTAAATCAAGATATTACAAATAATCATATTGAAGATGTTGATATTAATTCTGCTAAGAATGGTATTTATCAACATATTATTAATAGTATTCAAAGAGATATTAAAACTATTCAAGATAACGCTGCAATTAATAATTCTGTTAAACAAGAACGTATTGCTCAATTAAATGAACGTCTAGATGCTATTAATAAACTTTATACTCCTATTGATATTGAAAATAAAAATGATATTCAATCAGCTATTCAATTTCAAAAACAATATAATGAAGTATTTAAAGATTTAGCAGAAGTTGTTAATGCTGAGATTAATGTTGAGGTTAATAAAAATCAACTTAATTTATCTGATGATAATATTAAATCTCGTATAACTTATCTTAATAACTTCTTTGATAATAGTCGTAAAAAGATTGTTAATAAAGCTATGGACGATTTACGTAATGCTTATAAACAATATGGTAAAGAATATGTCAATTCTGTTATTAAAGATGCTAATAATGGTAATAAACCAAATATAGATAAAACTATTCGAGATGCTTATGCTGCACTTGATTTAAGTTCTAAAGGTAATGAACATCTTAAAAATACAATAGAACAATTAGCTGAGATTGCTGAGATTGAAAATGATGTTAATAATATTCCTAAAGAGGAAGAAGTTGCTCCTGTTAATCCTGATGTTAATGAAGTTAATGAAACTGATGTAGATGATACTAACTTATCTCCATCCTCCACGGGGAGTATAGCGGAGCGAAGCGAAGCGGTTCCTAGTGAGTCTACTAATACTGAACAACCTCAATCTCAAACTGAACAACCAATTTCTCAAGAACCTATTAGTACTCCTAAATCTGAAGTTAATAATACTCTTCCAGATGATGATTTTGAACGTGGTCAAATAGGTACTGATTTGGTTTATGAAAGTATAGCTGATTTAGAAGATTCTTTAGGACATGAATCTACTAGTAGTGATTTACTTAATGCTAGACAATCTATTATTGATAAACTTAATCAAGCTGGATTTGAACAAACGGAAGCTACTGATATAGTTAATAATATTATTGACGGTCTTACAGGAGGTAGTTTATATAGTTCTGTTCAAGATGATAGCACTAGACGTTTATTACTTAATGCTACTTATGCTACTGTTACAGGTAATGAACGTAATATAGAAGCTATTATGGATGATTTTGCTAATAGTGTTGATAGTGAAGGTAATACTAGAGGTAAAATTGTTAATGGTAAAGTCTATCTTAGTATTGGTCAATTAGTTGAATATATAGATAGTATTACAGGTAATAAAATTATTAAAAATTACTTGTTTAATCAAATAAAAAACTATCTTTACGCCAGCACTAATAATCAAGGTAAATATCGTGCTACTGATGAATCAACTATTAAAAAACTTAATGCTAGACAATTTGTTCAATATGTTGACGGTATTGCTAAAGAACGTCTTGAAAGACTTCAAGTTGAACATACTAATAATGTTAATCTTAAGTATATAGTAGAGAATGAAAATGTTAAAGCATTTACTAGTATTAAGCAAGGTGATTATTTAGAAGCCATATATAATATTAAACTTAAACGTATTGATATATTTGCTAATGATACAATTATTGGTTATATAGGAGTTCCAAATATTGATAAGTTTGGTAATTATGATATGGTTAATCAAGGTTGGAAATATAATATTCATGCTGAAAATGGTCAAGTTATTTCTCCGTTTAAAGATGCTTTAATTAGTATTCTTGACGGTGATAGATTTGACGAAGAATTTATTGGTCATTTATATGAACTTGCCGTTAAAGAAGAAGTTACAAATAAAGAACTTGATACTTTATTTAAAGAATTTGAAGTTAAATATCCTGATATTGTTAAAAACTTTACTACTCCTGTTGCAAGTTTTGATTTAGCTGGACATCTTGTTAATCTTACTAAATATATATTTAATCAACCTTATGAAAATAGTCATGAAGCTAGTATTAATCGTTGGTTTAGTAATCTTCTTAATAGTTATGACCAAGCTATTACAATAGTTAAAGGTGACTTTAAAGGTAAAGTTAAAGCTGTTAATGTTAAATATGGAGTTCTTAATACTATTGATGATACTAATGGTGAATGGAATGATGTACAAGAAACAGTAGTTGGTTATGATGAAAATATTAACAAACTTGGTGTAGTTGTACAAGGTCAAGTATATCTTAATGGAGAAAGCAAACCTACTATTATTGAAAATCTTACTACTAATGGTATGCCTGTTATTAGTATTCCAAGTAGTGACGGTACTTCTTTATATGCTTTTTGTAAACAAGTTCCATTAAATAGTAATCTACTTAAAGGTGATGCTCGACGTATTATTAATTCTATTAAAAATGAAGTTAATAACCTTTGTAGAGATTATATTAGTGGCAAAATAAGTTTTAGTGAACTTAAACAAAGTCTTGGAGATATATTTGGAAATAATAAACTTATTAACGGAGATAGAAATACTGGACTTCAAATTAGTATTAATCCTACTAATATAGGCTTTTATGTTAAAGGTGCACATTTTAATGGTAAGGATTATGCTTTTACTATTAATTCTGATGCTGGTAATTATAAACGTAATATTATTATTAATTCTCCTTATGTTGTTAATAGTGCTTTTAAAATAGGTAAAAGTTATGGTATTAATGCTAGTACTATTGATGAATTAGATAATGCTCTTCGTCCTGTTATTGATGAAATGTTTAACTATGCTCAATTTGCTATTAGTAAAGATTTTATTAATGATAGTACAAAAACTAATGATAAAACTAATAAATATATTTATCGTGAAAATGGTAAAACTATTATAAATATTGATGGTAAAACTTATAGTTATAATAGTTATCAAGATTTTATTATTAGTAATGGTTTAGTTAGAACTAAATTAGCTAATACTAATACTAATGAAACTGCTGGTAATTGGCAAATAGATATTCATTCTAAACTCGATATTACTTATGAACTTGAGGGTAGACCCCCCGTGAAGGATGAAGCAATACCTGAACAGTTATCAGAGTTCATGTTAGATGATACTCTTAATGCTATTAATTTTAATGCTTTTGAATCTGCTATAACTGCTAAGAATTTAACTCGTGGACTTAAAAAGTATTTTGCTAATGACCAAACTGCTATTGATTATATTAATGCTCTTCAAAAGATTGGTATATTGCCTAAGAATATTCAAGTTGTAGATAGTATTACTAATAATAATGGTAATCAAGTTAATGCTGTTTATCATCGTGATACAGATACTATTGAACTTAATAGTTCTGCTATTGCTGGTCAAAGAGTTTATCGAGTTGTTAATATTATACTTCATGAAAGTTTACATAGACAACTTTATACTAAATATAATACTGAACAAGCTCTTGCTTTAGTTAAACCTATATATGATAAATTTAAAGCTTGGCTTGATACTCAAGATGATTCTACTAAAGAAAGACTTAAACCTTATCTATTTGAGAACTTTAATACAAGTGAAGCTCTTGAAGAATTTCTAGTTGAAAGTATTACTAGTAATGCTCTTATGACTACACTTAATGAAATTAAATATGATAATAGAAAAGTTAATAAACGTAAGACTTTATTTAGTAGACTTCTTGAAGTTATTGCTGATATGTTAGGTATTAAAATTAATGAAGATAGTTTATTAGCTGCTGCTAGAGATGCTTATAAAGCTATTAAAAAAATGCCTAAACAAACTGAACAAAATGTTATTCAAGGAACTTTTCAGTTTGAAGAAGAAACTGCTAGTACAGAACAAACTGAAAATCCTAATGAAGATAACAGTCAAGATTATAATTATAATAATGATAATCTTAATGATGGACTTGATATGTTTAGTAGTGTTGATGATAATATGGTATCAAATATGGCTGAATTAACTAGCCGTTTACCAATAGACCAACAGTCCGAATTTGCCACTTTGCTTGACACAGGGCGCATCAGTTTTAGCTGTATGTAGAATTAATCGAGCAAATATAAAAGTCGCTTAAAACGAAAGAAAACAGCCTCTATGACGATGTAATAAAATTTTACTTTACATTAGTCATAGAGGTATTACTATTAATGAATTTAAACTTAAATATAAACTTATGAGCTGTGGAAATATTAAACTTGTAGGATATAATAATCTTAATAATGTTATTATTAAAGAACATGGTTCTAATAATGCTGATTATTATAGTCTTATAGCTATGGTTGAAGACCCAATCTTTAAGAAGATTATAGCCGATAGAGGTATTAATGTTAAAACTTCTGGAAGACAAGCTTATAATGCTCTTCTTGAAGCTAGAGCTATTAAACTCCGTAATATGGATGATATAGCTTCTGTTGCTGAAAAAGAAGAACGTGGTTTGTTTAGTACTATTAAAGCTAGAGATACAGCTATTACTTATATGGCTGATATTATGAATAAACTTAGTTTTAATTTTCTATATAACGGTGCTCCATTAAATTTTAATGAAATTAAAAAACGTACTAATGAAACTGTTATTAATGCTGGACTTAAACGTACTAAGAAATTAGCTGGAAGTGATGAAGCTAAAAATAATGAACTTAATAGTTTTATTAATAATCCAAGTCCTGCTATTAAAATTAATGGTCTTGGTGCATTTCTTCGTAAATATGGTGATGTTCAAGATTTTAATTATGGTGCATTACTACGTTCATTAACTAATATTGAATTTAATGAAGCTCTTTTTAATAATAAAAATGTAGCTAAACTTATTAAACGAGATGAATTATATCAAACTACTGATTATGAAGAATTAGGCGGTTATCTTGATGAAACTTCTACTGAAGGTGATGAAAATAGTATAGATGATGGTATTGATTTAATGACTCAACTTTGGAATTTAAGTATTGGTGAAGTTAAAGATTTTAATAAACACGTAGAAGAAATTATTAAATATCATCTTGCAAGTTTACCTAAACTTACTGCTGCTTCTCAACTTGATAATGGAAGTTATCCTTTTGATACTAATAATGAATTAGGAGTTGTTACTTTTTCTGATGCTAATTACTTATCTAAAATATTATATGCTAGTGCTGATACTAGTAATGTAGATAATTTTATAGCTAGTCTTAAACGTATATCTGAAACTATTCCAAATTGTGAATGTTTAATTCAATTACATGATTTACTTAGCAAAAATAAAGTATTTGCTAATAAGTATATGATGGTGTTTAATAAACCTATTATATCTAAAATTGAAACTTATATTCAAACTGATTCTAATGGTAATAGTTATGTTCGTGCTCGTGTAACTAATCCTAATACTGATTCTCGTACTATTTTACAGAATACTTTTTATAATAATGTTAAAAATAATATTATTACTAATCGTGTTCCTACTGCTCGTGAAAAGTTTCGTATATATGATAGATATAAAAATACTCCTCATGCTAATCTTTATTTATATGATGCTTTTAAAGAAATATTTCCTGATATTAATCAAGCTAGTTTTAATTTAGCTATTGCTAAGATTGGTCGTGTAGCTATGGCTAATAATCTTATTAATTTTGCCAATGTTATTAATCGTACAGTTGAAAACTATAATAAATATGTAGAAGCGCTTAAAAAGGATAAAGGAACTAAAATGCCTGATAGTTTTATTAATAGAGGTGATACTTCTATTATATATCAAATGGCTGATGTTTTTAAAGATATTATTTATATTCCTGTTGAACTTAATTCTCGTAATCCCGAAGGTAATTTAAGTTCTGATGTTATTAATAGAAGTTTTATTACTAATATTGCTAAAATAATCAATGATGATAAATCTACTGTTGAAGAGCAAAACGCTATGGTTGAAGCTTATGCTAAACAAAAGTTTGCTAGTCATCAATATGATTATAGTAATTTACTTCTTGAACATAGGGATAGTAATGGTAATATAATTAATTATGGATTATTTAGAAGAGTTGGAAATGGAACTCCTAAACTTACTGAATATGCTCGTAGTATGTTTAAAACTTCTCTTCTTAATGGTATTGGTGAATTAGATAATAACAATAATGACTTATATCGTAGTATGAGTGATGGTGATTATTTAATTACTGCTATGGGATTATTTATGACTGATATTAATAATTCTGAAACTCCTACTGCTAATTATTTACTTCCTATACCTAGTGATGCTCCTAAAAACTTTACTATTACTGCTCCTAGATATAGTCTTGCTGGATTACGTAGTCAACTAGAAGATGGAACTAAAATTATAAATAGAGAACATTCATTATTTAAACAGTATTATAATATAGTTATTCAAGAACTTACTAATATGGCTCAAGCTGTTAATGTAATGTTTAAAACTAATGCTAATGGTAATCCTATTTTAACTAATGGAGATTTTGAATTTAGTGATATTTATAATAATAAACCTGAACATTTTTATAATCAATATCATAAAGATGGAAAAGGTAATGTATTTATTACTAAAGATGGACACAAAGTTTTAGCTGGTAGAGTATTTAGTTTTAAACGTTTAGTTAGTAAAATTACTCCTAATAGTAATGGAGCGCTTAATGAACTAATTGGATATGGTAAGACTATTGACATCCTCTACGGGGGGTCTACACGTGGACTTAGCTATGTTAATAATCAAGTAGTTCTTAATGGAGAACAACGTGTTGCTCTTGAAGATGCTGTTGCTGATTGGTTAAATGAATATATAACTAATGGTTATAAAGAACTTAAAAATAAATATGGTACATTTATTGATGATAGGATTAATAATGAATCTTTAGCTGAATTTCTAGTTAATGATTATCTTGTTAGAGATAGTATGTACGATATGTATGGTGGCGACCAAAGTTTTTATAAGAATGGTCAAGCTATTCTAAAACGTATTAAAGAAGTACAAGCTAGTGGTAATCCTTTTGGTAATACTGATTTTACTAAAAATGATTTAGATATAGCTACTGATTTATATGATATAACTATCAAAGGTAATGCTGTTACTGTTCCTTATACTGTTAATGGAGTTACTAAACGTAAAAAAGTAGTTCTTCAAGATAAATTTAGGGGTGTTACTATTTATAATACTTTTAAAGCTTCTGATAAAGTTGTTATTGATAGACTCGATGACCAACTTAAAAAAGCTGGACTTGATAAAAAAGATAGAGAACGAATATTAGAACCATTTAAAGGCGGTGTTAATGCTAATGATGCTCAATCTTATATTACTCTTGAGGAATGGATTCGTCGTATTACTGCTGCTGGTGAATTAGATAAATATGCTGGACTTATTCAAAGTCTTACAGATGATACTCCAATAGATAAAATTGATTGGACTAAATTTGCTAATAAAGTTCAAATTCAAAAGAATTTTTATTATGATTTATATTATGATACTACTGTTGGTATTGAAGTTCCTAGACAAGTAAAAAATGCTGAGTTTGTTCTTATTCCTAAACTTATTAAAGGAACAGAACTTGAAAAAGTCTATAATATAATGACTAATAGAGGTATTCATCAAATTAATACTGTTGAAACTGTTAAAGTTGCACAACATAATAGAATGACACTTTGGAATAACGATGGTGTTTTAACTGATGAAGCACTTAAAGAATTTGATAATAATATATTTGATAATTCTGAATTATTTAGTTATAATTATCTTTATCGCCAGCAAGAAGTTCCTCAACATATGGTTGATGCTAGTAATAAAGCTGCTATTCAGATTATGAAGAAAATGCTTGATAATCTTCCTAATCGAATTGAACTTAATGAACTTAAAGATAAAGTATTTAATAATTATGTAGCTAATATTAGAAATAGTTTTGAAAAAACTTGTGCTGAACTTGGTATTGGATTAGATGATAATGGTCATATTGATTTAAATTCTAATGGTACTATTAAAAATCTTAATCGTTTTGTATTTTTTGATAGATTTAAAGAAAATGCTCAACAACAAGGAGTTGAAAAAGCTCTTCTTGAGTTTTTCGATTTAGATAGTGCTGGATTTAATAATCTTCCTTTATTCTTATCTAATATTAATAGTAAACTTGAAAGTATTGCTAATAGTTATTTTAATACTAATATTACTAGACAACTTATTAGTGGTTGGCATGCTGCTCAGTTATCTGATTTTGGATTTAAAGTTGATAAACAAACTCAAACGGATAGTAAACTTCAATATAAAAAGATTGGAGAAGTTGATGGCACTCCTGTTTATTATACTGAAATTAAACTTCCTAGATGGAGTAGTAAACTTAAAGGATTAAATATTGAACAAGTTCCTGATAGCTTACGTACTATGATTGGTTATCGTATTCCTACTGAAGGTAAACAATCTATATGTATTATGTATGTTAAAGAGTTTCTTCCAGATGCTTATGGTAGTACTGTTGTTGTTCCTGATGAATGGGTTACTCAAACTGGTTCTGACTTTGACGTTGATAGTGTTTATGGTATGTCTAAAACATTTAATCTTGTTAAAGGTGTTCCAACTGAAATTACTCATGCTAGATATACTAAAGATGAAGTAGGATATATTAATTATGTTAAAGATAATGTAGATAAAGTTAGTCGTAAGATTCTTGGTAAAACTTATAATAAACAAGGTAATATTAGAGCTTCTTTAAAAAATAGCGAAGATGCTATTAATGCTACTCTTGAAGGTTATAGTGGTAATCTTAAAGTTGTTGAAAAAATTGCTAATGATGGCGGGCTCAAGTCTTACGAATCATACTTGAAACTCCCCGTGGAGGGCACAAGTAGTCAAGCTGCTAGAACTAATGCTATTATTCAATCATTTATTGATATACTTAATAATCCTGCTGCATTTGAAGAAAATACTACTACTTCTAATTTTGAAAATGTCAAAGAAGCTAATGAAACTTATGCAGAAATAGTTGGTGCTAATAAAACAACTGTTGCTCCTAGTGATTTCTTTACTCAACTTGATTGGTTTGATGCTGCTACTTCTGGTATTAAACTTAAAGGTATTAGTGTTAATAGAGATACTTTTATGAGTATTGGTAATGTTACTAAAGCTAATCATAGTGAAGGTATTAAAATTATGTACACTACTGATGTGATTAGTGAGCAAGAAGCTGTTAATAGATATGGTAAAGAAAATGTTGAAACTATTGGTAATAAACATATTCGTATTACTCATAAAAATTTTGGTTGGTCTGGAGATGATAAGAATGTTAATGGCTATTTGATTAATCCTTATAGTTCTCAGACTACTGCTCATATTCTCGATGTTATGAAAGAGGGAGCTATACATAATGAAAATACTTATACGTTTAATGCTTTTAAAACTATTGTTGACTTTGGAAGTAATTATGATACTGCTATTGGATTTATGTGGCAACCTGCTATTGATATACTAGTTCGTAAATGGAAAGAAACTAATAGTGTTCTTGCGGAAGGTACTAAAAATCCGCTTACTGAAGCTATTAGAGAAGTTGCTCATAATCTTGGTTTTGGTGAAAAAGTTAATTTTGCTGGACGTAAAAAGCTAATTGAAACTATTGATAAAAGTTATGGTGAAACTTTCAAGAAAATATTCAATTTAAGCGTTTCTGACGCATTTTTATCACCTGACCTTATATTTTCATCAGACGCATATAAATCTCGTCTTAGAGGGGAAATGAATGGCGTTCAGCAGGCTTTATTTGACCTTTATGTTCTAGCACAATTCAATCGGTTAAACTCAATCGGACAGGATATAAGTAATAATCTTAATATTCTTAGTGCTGATAAATATGGTGCTAAACAAAGTTTTTATGCTAGTGATAAAGTATTTAGAGATGCTAGAACTGTTATTGAGAATAGTAATATTTATGCTCCATCCTCTACGGGGGGTCAAACCTTGCTGTTAGAAAGTGTATTTCCTGATATTAGTGGTGGTATAGATGCGTTTATTAAATCAGATATATCTAAAAGTAGTTATCCTAGTTTAGCTGCATTTTTACAAATGAGCACTGCTCTTAGTGTTAAAGCTACTCAACAAGTATTTGAAACTGCTAATCCTGTATTTATTGATTATGTATATAGAATAGCAGAATGGACTAAAGGTGGAATAATGACTGAAAAGTTATATAATGACTATAAAGATTATCTTATTAATAAACTAGAAGTAGGTAATAATGGTAGTTCTTATCTTAATTTACCTGTTACTATTGTTAATGGTGATTTTGTTCATCCTAAATATATTAAAGAATATGGTACTGGTCAATCTAGAGCTTTAGAAGTTGGTAGAGTTAGTGGTACACTAATTAATATTAAAACAGATGATGTTATAGTTAAAAATATATTTGAGCCTACACAAACTGAAATTGATGTATTTGCTAGACTTACTCCTGCTCAGAAAGTTGATTGGATTAAACGTAATTTTAGTCAAGATAGTAGTGTATTTGAACATATTGAAATAGTTGCTAATGATGAAAGAAATAATCGTCGTAATGTAAATATTCAATATATTAATTACATACAAGGTGATATTACTAATGATGAAGCCCATAGATTGTTTGATAGAGCTTGGAATCATCCTAATCCTCTTATTAAACTTACAGCTCTTGATTTAGTTAAATATGCTTTTATTGTTGAAGGTCATAAATTTAGAACTAGAAATATTAGTAGACTTATAAGTAATACTCCCCTTAGAGGATTGAGTGAGGGCGGAATAGCTATTGGAGATATAGCTATGAAAGGCATTAATAACTATGGTTTTATTGATAAAGATAATGTTGAAGATATAATTGGTTTTATTCGTAAGAATTATAATAGTTTTAATTGTCCTAGTTATACATTTAAAAGACTTACTAATAATAAAATTAATTATAGTCTAAAAAGAAGTGGTATTATTACTTTTAATGGTCAAGAAAATCTTGATAATGTAGGAATAATAAGAAATGGAGATGCTATTAATGTTATTAGAATTAACAGAAATTTATATATTAAAGGAACTTATGATGGAACTTTAGCTTATTATCCTATTGATAGACTTGAATCGTTTGAAACTTATAATAGTATTGAACCAAGTATTATAGCTAATAATAATATTCATAAACCGTTAGCCGTTCTTCTTTATAAAGGTCTTACTCAACAAGAAAAACGAGATAAGTTTATTGATGGTATTAAAGATAATATTAATGAAGCTGTAAATAAAGGTTATAAAGAAGTTCCTGAACTATATAGTAAATATATATTTGATGAGTATTTCCAGCCTTTTATGAATACTCCTTTTGAGAATAATACCATATATACTATTAATGATAAATTTTATCTTAACATTAATGGAACTACTGCTATTAATTTAAGTGATGATTTACAGCAATATAAAGCTAAATATCCTAATATTGAAGATAATAAACTTGGTTTATTTATTGAAATTAATGAAAATGAAATAGATAGAGTTACAAGTAATACTGATAGATATAGTAGTGTTGACGACCAAACTCCTATTGGTAGATTTGCTAAAAATGCAAGTTTAATTATTTCAAGAGCTGTTCGTCATGGACAACCTGCTGCCCAAAATGTTCTTAATGCTTTAAATAATGCTGAAATTAACTATCTTGATAGTAGTAGTCTTTCTGATAATTCTGAATTTTCATTATCAGTTATAGCTAATTATATAGATGTTGAAGCTAATAATATTCTTAACGATATTAATCGTTTTATTAAAATTGATGGTATTGATAAACCTATTAATGATAAAGATGTTATTAGTAAAGTTCTTAAAGATGAACAACTTCAAAATCGTTTCTTAGATGTTATTCTTAGTGCTAATACATTTAAGAATAAATATAAACTTATTAGTGAAATTGATATTGATAGTACAAATCTTGATGATAAAACTAAAGAGAATATTAGAAAGATTCAAAAATTAGTTAATCAAGTTGATTCTAATACTACTGTACATTCTGCTAGAAAAGATTGGTTTGAAAGATGGATTCAATTACGTACTACTAATCCTAATTATATAAGTGGTCTTATGAAAGAATTTGATGCTTATGGTGATACTGGATTTATGGATTATTGGATACAAGATATTCGTGCTAATCGTAACTTTGTATTGCAGAATATACTTAAAGATGTAATGGGTACTGTTGAAGAAGGTCGTCTTAATGGTATTAAAGAATCTAATGACTTTAGAAATTATCTTAAAGAGCTTAAGACTAGAGCTGCTAAAGCTGGTAAATCTGTTAGTCTTGATAGTATTATTGATGATGATGGTAGATTAATTCAACCTAATAATCCTGTTTGGGAAGAAAAAATGAAGAAATATAGAGATGCTGCTATTGAAGCTGAACAAAAATTTGGTATAAATAGTGTTGAACATCTTATTGCTTTATCTAATAAAGCTAAATTTATTGATATGACTACTATTCATCAACTTAAACCAATTACAGTTCAAGATGAAGATGGTAATAATGTTACTATTGAATATTCTACTTATATTATAAATCTTGAAAGAAGTTTATTAGGACTTAAAAAAGGAGATGATGGTATTCCTAAAGAATTTGCTGAATATAAAAGACTTAATGGTAGAATACGAGATATTTTAAGTCAAGCGACTGATAATGTTACTACACAAAATCAAGATGAAGAACTTGGGCGTATCTATGCTCAAATGGATAGCCTTACTAGTCTTTATGATGAAGATGGTAATAAAAAGATTGGTCATGATTTAAATGTAGCTGAAAGACTTCGTGCTTATCAAACTAATATTCGTAAAATTAAAGAAATGTTCTATGATAAGCAAGCTAAAGAAGGATTTGATTCTAAACTTAAAGAACAACTTTCTATTATTAGTAAATATGAAAGTCAACGTGATGCTAATGGTAATCTTCTTATTAGTATGGAAGAACTTATGAAAGTTCCTGAATATCGTGAAGCTAAAGAATGGATTCGTAAGAATACTAGATATATTCTTGATATTAAAGATATAGAAGATTTAAATTGGGCGTTTGAAGAACTTAAAGACGCTAATAAAGGTAATAGTGTTCTTAATCTTGCTATTAAAGAATTTCAAGCTAAAGATGAATTTAACGTAGTTGATGGACGTAAAATACCTGAAGAACGTGCAGCTCTTATAAAAGCTGAAACAGTTAGAAAATATAAATATACTAAAGGTAATGGTATGCCTTATGTTGGTATTATTCGTTCTGCTGAAGATGAATTAAGAATTTATCGTGCTGATTTCTATAATTATCTTACAGGTAATAAATCTAAGAGCGAAGAAGAAATTAATGTAGGAGAAGCTATTAATAAAATACTTGAAAAATATTTTGATAATGCTATTAGAACTCTTAATACTGCTGACATTAGTCAAGAAGATTTAGAACAACTCAAGACTGGTTTTGAAGTATTTAATGAAATTACTAGAGGTGAAAAGAGTACTGATAAAGCTAAAGCAAAACGTGTTGCTGAATTTATTGAAAGTGAATGTGATGTTACTTATAATTGGAAACAATATGAACTTGATAAAAATAGAGCTTTTGCTAAAGGTAAAAAATATTATGATAAATGGCTAGAAGTATTTAGTGAACAAGTTGAAGAAAATGGAACTATTGCAGAAAGACCTAATCGAACTATTTATGGTATTATTAAACCTAAAGATTTAGATAAATGGACTGATATTGATAGAACTGCTGCAATTAATATTCTTCAAAAGAGAACTAGAGAAACTACTACTCAATATTACTATATAAAAGAAAGAGAAGTTCTTGACAAATATGGTATTGATAGTGTTGAATATAAACAATGGTATAGAGATAATCATTATTTTGACCCATATACTCGTACTATTAAACCTATTCGTATTTGGACTACTATGCAAATGATTAAAGATGATGGTTCTGCCGTTGTTGGTAATTATGAACCACGTATTAATCAAATGCATATTACTCCTAAAGAAGAACTTGTTAATCCAGAATATAGTAGTTTTGTTAATAAGTACAAAGTAGGAACAGAATATGATAATCCTAATTATACTAGTCTTAATGAGTATCAACTTGAACTTATGAATAAAATAAATGAACTTATGAAAAAGTATTGTTTTACTAATAGTAATAAGAGATATGTTGATATGGGTTATCTTCCAGCTTTACCTAAATCTAAAGATATGACTGTTAAAGATTACTTTGAACAAGCTCTTAGTTTTCTTGGTTGGACGGCTAATGTTCCTAATAATACTAGTTGGAGAAATAATGAAGATTTAACTTTTGATAAAGATTATAATATTCCTAATCCTAGATTAATTCAATTAGTTAATAAAGATACTCAACAGTTGCCTACTATACCTAAATTTAAAGAACCTAATGAAAGTGATGAAGAATTTAGTAAACGTAAAGCTGCTGCTATTAAAGCTAGAGATGAGATTATTGAAAATAATAATAAAATTCATAATGATATTCTTAATCGTAATTGGGAAGAAGTATTTAATAGTTTCTTAATTGAAAGTAATAGATATAATGCTATTAAAACAGTTAAAAATCTTCTTTATACTGCTGACCAAATTATTACTAGTAATACTGCTTATGATATAAATTATAAAGGTAGTATAAGTGAAAATAGAGAAGCTAGTGCTGGTGGTGAAATTGAATATAAACAAGAACAACAAACTAGAACTAGTGCACATCTTAGAAGTTTTATACGTCGTCTTGTATTTGAACAATATAAGGATAATAAAACTCCTAATCTAGTTAAACTTGGTTCTCTTGCTCAAAACATTGCTGGTAGTAAATATATGATGATGAATATTACTGGTGGTATTGCTAACGTTCTTACTGGTTCTAGTAACATCTTTATGGAACGAGCTGCTGGTGAATATATTAATCTTAAAGATTGGGAAGCTGGTAAATCTGAATGGATTAAAAGGAACTGTTAGTTATATGGCTAATATGTATAGTGAAAATAGTAGTACACTTCAAGATGCTATTATTAAACTTAGTCATGTAGTTGATTTTGATAGAGTAACTGAAGTTAGTACTGTTGAAGGTCTTAAAGAAAATATTCGTAGAGTTCGTGGATTACTATTTAGTCCTCAATCTGTTGGTGAACATTATATGCAGAATGTTATGTTATTTGCTATGCTTAAATCTCATAGACTTGTTGATAATGGTAGAGGCGGTTATGATATAATGAGTAAAGAAATGTATCATCGTAAAGCTGAACAAGATGCTCTTATGTCTGTAATAAATACTCCCAGTGGAGAAGAGAACCAAGCTCTACTTGAACAATTTAATAAGTTCATTGATGATGCTAAAGCTGATAATAAAAAACGAGCTAAATATAATCTATTTAAAGCTAATCCTATATTCGATTTTGTTAAGACTTATCTTAATGAAGAACAACAAAGAGAATATATAGCTAAACGTAAAGAACTTATTAAGAATATCGATAAAAAGTTTGCTAAACTTCCAGATATTTATAATCAGTTTGAACTTAAAGATGGAATTGCTCAAATAAAATCTGATAGTAAACTTACTCTTAAAGAATATGCTAAATTTATTGATAAAGTTCGTGAAGTAAATAAAAAAGTTCATGGTGTTTATGATAAACTTGGCTCTGCTAATATTGAACAACATTGGTGGGGTGGTATGGTTATGCAATATCATAAACATCTTTATCCGGGTTTTAAGAAACGTTATCGTTGGAATGGTTATTATAATGAAACTCTAGGTACTATTGAAAAAGGTAGTTATACTAGTCTTTATGATTATTTGACTATTCCATTTAAAGAAATTAACGTAGGAGAAATTAATAATGTAAGTGATGTTCTTAAAGCGTTCCAAACTTATGGTAAGAATTTACTTTCATTTGCTGTCAATTTCAAACTTAATTATGAAATTCTTCCTGAACATGAAAAAGCAAATATAAGACGTAATTTAGGAGATTTACTTTATGTAGGTGCTGCTATAATTGGAGCAATTGCTATTACTGGTATGGGAGGAGATGATGACGAAAGTATTATATATAACCTTATGCTTTATCATGCTGACCGTCTTGCTTCTGAAGCTGCTTCATTTACTCCATTTGGAGCTTATGCTGAAGGTAAAAAACTATGGTCTAGTCCTGTTGCTATTGGACAAACTATTAATGACTTAGTTGGTACTACTGCTATGGCTGCTAGATTCCTTATTGAAGAAGACTTTACTGAGGAATATACTACTGGTAGATATAAAGGTATGAATAAGTTTGAAGTTATGGCTGTTCGTAATATACCTGTTGTTCGTAGTATTAATCGAGTTCTTGATTTACCAAATAATAATAGTTATTATAAACTTGATGAAAATATACTTAGTATTATACCTTATAAAGATATAGCTAAAGATATATTTGAATAAGCTGGACTTGAATCTAGTAAAAAAGAAGGGCTTGCCTATGGTATTTCTACCTAGACAAGCCCTATTTCGTTTAATAATACCTTAATTAAAAGTATCATCATTATTACCAATAACACACATAAGAATAATAAAAACTATAATACCAACAATAAATAGTTTTCCACTATACTTATCCATAGCTTCATTATCACTAATATTATTAGCAATAGCCAATAGTTTAACACCACCAAATATAATTCCAATAAGAACAATAAATGCAACCATAATTATAATATATTTAAGTTTAAAAATAAGATAAAAATAAACCTCAGTAGTAAGACTAGCTTATCTACCGAGGTTTCAGTCATGCCAACGACTATAAGTTTAAGGATTAGTAGAACGCTCCGCTTCGCTACGCTCAACTCCCCGTGGAGGATGAAATAGACTAGTATTCATTCAATCAATATAATCATTATTATTAATAACTATACTAATATTACTAGCATAACTACCATTCCATCCTCTACGGGGAGTATAGCGAAGAGTGCGTAGCATTCGTAGCGGTTCCAAGCTAATCATCAAATTTAATAAAGCCAGCTCTATTAGAGCCAGCTTTAAGTATAACATATAAACCATTAGCATTAATACTATTTACTTCTTTAGTCCATATTTAGCCCATTGAAGAACAAATCCAAGACCTTCCCAAATTTTATCTTCAGCTTTAATTCGAGCATAATTAGAACCAACATTTAAATCAAAGTTTTCAGGTTTTACACAAGCTGCTTGACCATGAACTTCAAATCCAGTAAGACAAGTAAGAGTAGTATTAGTTGTTTTAGTACCAACTTTTACATTTTCAATACCTTTAATAAATCTCTTAATGTCATTTTCTTTAAGAGTATCTCCAGTAGGGTCTTCAAGTTTATAATAAGCCTTTTCAAATTCTTTAGCAGGACTCCAAGATTTATATCCATCTGGATAAGTTACTTCATAACCATCTTCTTCAAAAGAATGATTACCAATTCTATAACCTTTGTCATTTGCTTCACGAGCTGTCATAGAAACAGCTTCAATCATTTTAACACCAATAAATTTAGCCATAATTTTAAAATTTAATCTATAACTATTATAACTTCACCAATATTACTACTATAATCATTCACTTCTCCAATACCATATATATCACCATCCCATTGTTCAATAACAACATTAGCGTTTTCATCACAAGTTTTAAGTGCTTCTATAAGTTCTTTAACTGTCATAGTTTATTCTTTTTCAAGTTTATTAATAATATCTTTAATATAATCACTAGGAAAACTACCTTCAAGTCGAGCTAATTCTTTTCTTTTATAATCATTATCGACTTTAGTAATAACAGTAGTAGGAAATTTAGTAATTTTTTTTCTTAGAATATCATCTAGATTTGTATTACGAATATTAAGAGTAATATCACAATTAGCTTCATTAATAGCATCAGTTATATTTTTAATTGCTATTTTACAAGCATCACAACCATCTCTAGTAAAACAATCAATACGTATCATAACACAATAGCATTATTTTTAACAGCTTCTTTAATAGTATTAGGAACTCTAAGAAGAGTATTCTTAATCATTTCAGTAGTAAGACTATCAGAATATACATAAGTAGCATAAGTTCTCCAACTATCTTTAATTACAACAGCAAACTTATTCGGATTATCAACATTAGTTTGAATATATTCTACTTTAGTATTCTGATATTTCCACATCCAAGCAATAGCATCAGCACACTTAGCACGAGTTATACAATCATGTTCATCAATAAACGCTTCAACAAATATATTATTTGTTTGTCTTGTAGGTTCATCTCCAGTAAGATAATTAATATCATTACGAAGTTCTTCCCAAGTAACAGAATTACTATATCGTTTATATTCTGTATCATCTCGATATATAATACAAGTAGGATATTCAGTAATATTCTTACCAGCAACAGCCTTTTCAAGTATCATATCTTCAAGAATAAGATGGTCAGGAAGATTTTTAAAATTACATTGAACATTAGTACCAAATAAAGCTATATCAATAGCTTCTCTCATAGCTTCTGTTTTATCTTTATCAGCACTTTTATAATAAAATTCAATTTTAACCATAGTATTCGTATAATATAATGAGAATTTATAAAATTAGCTATTTTAAAGCCCCACATTGAATGATATTCATATCGTGATAGATTAATCACAATAACAATTAAAATTCAATGTAGGGCAAAAGAACTGTATCTATGAATGTCCTAATAGCTTGCGAAGATACTTTCTAATAGTGTAATCGCTTTGCACACCATGTAGAATATCACCATTACAATAAGCAGTAGGAGCATCACTAATACCAGCACTACGCGCTTCTTGTCTACCAGTATCAGTATATAGATTATACCTAATAAGATTAAACCTACCGGCAAACTCAGGAAGAGCAAGAGCTTTGTGAAGCCTTTCTTCAAAAAGTTTACTAACATTACAATCAGGTAAATAAAACAAGATTAACTTTTTCATAGATAAACTTCATTACCTTCAACTTTAGCATCACTAAAATGACTTTTAAAACTTTCAACACTTCTACACCATAAAGGTTCAAGTCCATTAAGTTTATAAATAACAGCAGGAATCCATTTACCTGTATCTGGATGTTTCATTTTAGTAATACTAATAATTATATATTCATTAGACGTTTTATTATGAATATAACGAGCACCAACTTTAAGCTTTAGCTGCTCCTCCTGTTCCTTCTCCAAATCCTTTGTTTCCACGTTCACTTTCTCCTAATTCTTCAATAGATTTAACTTCTTTCCAAATAATACGTTGAGCACTATTAATAATTAATTGTGCACATCTATCTTTACCATCACAATTATATGGTGGTGTAGAAACTTTAGCAAGTATGTTAATCATTGTCGTTCTAGCATTATTAAGTTTAAGTCTAGAATTACCAACCATACTATCAGGTAAGTGCATATGTTCTCTAAGTTTATCAACTACTTCAACAAGACTAGATACAACATGAATTAAATCTCTAGAAGTACGATTCTTAAAAATTATAAGAAGTTCACCACGATAACCCCAATCAAGAGTACCAGGAGCATTAGGCATATAAAAATCAGATTTAGTAAGATTACTTCTAGGACGTAAAGACATTTCATTAGGTTCACCATCAGCATCATTTCCAATATTAAATGCTAAACCAGTATGATAGATAAATCTATCTTTATCTTTATCATATTCACAATGTATAGGATAAATATCCATACAACCATCACCTTCTTTACCATAAGCAGGTAAAATAGGTTGAACATTACAATACTGTTCTACATTCACAACATCTCCACTAAAAAGTTTAATCTCTTTCAGTTTAAATACTTTTACTTCCATATATAATTAAATTATTAAATTAAAGAGCTTCTGCAAGAGCAAAAGCATTTTCTATTTTTCTTGATTTATCACCATAGCAAATACTATCAAATCGCTTAGTACCTTCAATATTATCTATATTAGAATAATATCCACTAATAGCATTAACTGCACCCCAAGCTGTACCAAGAATATCTCTTTGACCTGGACCATCAAAATAATAACTATAAGTATCAGAAATAACATTCATTTTTCTACTACTTATTTTACTATCAGTTAAAGCTAAACCACTACGATAAGCAATATCTTTAATAGTATGTCCTGTATCTTTTAGACGTTGAATTTCATCACTAGTAAGAAGATTTTCTCCAATAAATTGAATTACATCTTCATCAGTAACTTTAATATTAGCAAGTAAATTACAATATTGACCAAATTCTTCAGATTTAATTTTACTAATTCCAAGTATTTCTTGTGCAACAGAAATCTTATTATGAACACTAGTTGTATGTCGAAAACTAACATAATTACTGCTAGTACGAATAGCAGCATTAAGAGTATTTTGACAAATAACTCTAATAGGAGTAAATAAAATCTTAACTCCACCACTACCATCATGAGTATTAGTAAATACTAGATAATTTTCAACAGGGTCACCTTTAACAAGAATATTATTAGGAAGTTTAGCACTTACAAATATTCTTTCACCATTTCCCCAAAATCCAGCAGTTTGCCAAATAGCAGAATTTTTACCAATAGCGTCATCAAAGAAATTAAAAGCATCATTATTTTGAACAATAGTATATTTACTTTTAACAACACCTAAAGGAATATTGTAATCAGTACGATAGGTAGCAAAGGCGTTATCACACTTACGATAAATGTCAGTACCAAAAACATGAGCGCCTTCTTTTTGTTCTTTAATAATTCGGTCAAGTTCTTCATCAGTTCCAGTAAGTTTAATAGGCATTTTACCAACTAGTTCACATTTAGCTACATTAAAATTAAGTCCAGCTTTAAGCATAACTTCTTTAGCAGTAGCACAATCTGATACATCAATAGCACCAGAATAAGCCCACGGTTTACCTTTTACTTTATACATATTATTTATGACTTATACGTAACATAACACTTTCAATATCTCTAACAGCTTGGTCTTTATTAACACCATAAGTATCCATATACCATTTTATTAATTCTTTTACTTTTTCTTCTAGTTTCATAATTAGCAAGATTAGTAGTGTTGACTCCCCGTGGAGGATGAACTTAATTCTGTCCTCTACGGGGAGTATAACCAAATTATTTAATAATAAGACTAGTATTTTCAACAAGTTTAGCTATACTAATATTTCTACCATCATTAAGAATATTCTTCATAGTAGTTTTATTAACACTGCTGCTTCTAGTCATTTCATGTTGATGATTAAAGAAAGTATTAAGTAAATCAAAATTAATTTTATTAGCTAAATCACCAATAGGTTTTTCAATTTCAAATTTAACTTTAATACAATCTAAATCATCAAGAGTAAAATAACCCCCAGTTTCTTCTCTAAGTCTAGCAGATTGTTCAGGATATCTTTCAGTAAATTTATCATTAATTTGTTCAAGAAGCACATCTCTACTAAATGAGAAATTACTATCAATCATATCATTATCCCAAAGAGATTGTAAATGTTCAAGAACTAAATCAATAAATATTTGATTAAGATTTTCATCAATCTCAACACATTTACTGTTCTTAGTATAGAGTTTACTATCAACTAAATTAATAACTTTATTACCAGACTTACCTAAATCTCCATAAGTAATAACAGCATCAAGCATAACACCTTTAAGTCTTTCAGCATTGTTTTCTTTAGTTTTACGAAGAACAGCTAATCGTTGCTCTTCTTTTTTACAAGATTCAGCTTCAAGATTAAGTACAGTATATGCTTTACGATAACTATCAAGTTTGAATTTAAGACTTTCTTGTGTAATAGCAAGACGTTCTTCAAGTTCAGGAGTTAATTTACCCCCATTTTCTTCTAACTCAAGAAATATATCCTCAAGTTCAGCAGTAATATTATAAATATTTGCCATTATTTTCTACGTTTAGGTATATTATAAGCAGAACGATAATAAGGATTTAAATAACCAAATAAATGAGTATAATTACTAGCAGTCATTTTACCTGTACTAGTTCTATATTTATAAATAGCTTCAGTATATTTCTTCCATAGTTTTTTACTTAAACCAAGATTACCAACAAATCCACCATTTTCAAATACAACAGCTTCTGTATTTTTAGTAGTTCTAAAACGATTATTAAAACCATAAAATTTTCTTCCCATAACTTTAATATTTAAATAGTTAATAATTTATTTATTATTTCTCATTTCTTCATCTTTAACTACTTTAAGAACAACAATATTACATAAAAGACCATGACAAAAATAGTTATTAAATACACAATTAGGACAAGCCTCAATATGTTTATTTTTAATATATTTACATAGAAATGTTACTTCTTTATCATCTTTAATTCCAATTGTAGTATAAAGAAATTCTTCACCGGCATTTAACTCATCAGTAAAATAAATACCACTATAATCTTCAACATGAAAATGTTTAAGTTTATCAATCTTTGAAGTCATATCCAAGTTCCATTAAATTATTTCTAATCATACCAGCAATAATTTTAGCATTAGGATGAGGAGTACCTGTAGTACCATAATAACGTAAATCAATAATATGACGCCATTCTCTTATGGAATATGTATAGATACATCTAGTAGCAGTATCAAAAGGAAGTTTACCACGAGCATCTTGACGATGAATTTTATATTTATCTACAAGAATTTTATATTCTTCAAAATCTCTTTTACATCCATTAAGATAAACATTCATAGCTTCATCTAAATCAGCATTATTATCATTATTAAATAATTCAGCTTCTTCTTTGCTTATCCAATGAGGTCTACAAATACTTCCATCTTCATAAACATATCTAGTTGATTTTTCAGCAATACTATTAGGACTAACGCGGTTTAATTCACGAGAAGTACTAATTTGTGTATCAACACAAAAAGTATATCTCATCATATGAAATCCTATTTCAGTATTACGAAAATCTTCAATAGGAACAATATATTTAGATATATAACCAAACGGTGTTTTATGGTCTAAAACCCAATTACCATTAACAGTTATATAATAAACATGTTTTTCATAATGATAACTAAAACCAATAGTATTAGCATAATTAATAATAATAGTTTCTAAAGTTTTATCACTATCATTAGCAATCATATAATAAGTTCCATGACGAAACATACTCCAATGTTCATCATTAATAAGTCGTTTAATAGTAGCTTCATCATTACCTGTTTCTCTACCATAACAAACTCTTGCGCATCTAGCAACATGAGCTTTAGAATCATCTCCTTGTTGCCAAAGTTCAACTTTAGGTTCAATTATTTTCATCTTCTTGATTATTATAAAAATCTTTAACTACATTTCCAAATATACTATAAAAATGTTCTTTAGGTATAATATTAATAGGCTGTATAGAATCAAGCTCTTTAAAAAACTCTTTAAGACCTTTATTTCTAATCCATAAAGTATCATAAGTAGCAGTTATATAATTATCTTTATCCATGTCACAAGCTATAAAGCAAGTTTCACTATCAAGCTTATCTATACATTCTTTACATACAATAGCTTCAGCTATTTGTTTACTTTTACTAGCATCTTCTTCAACAGAATTTCCAAGTGGAGTATAACCAATAACTTTACCACAACATATACAAACTCTAGCAAGAGCATTTATACCAAAAATAGGATGTAATTTCATACCATATAATCAGTTACAAATTTAAGAACTTTATAAAAAAGACCAACAAGAGTACCAGTATTATCAATAACATAATCATCTTTATTAATTGTTATTTGTTCACTTTCGTGACTTTCATGATTATCATTACTAGATTTTCTATCTACTCTAATTATCATTCCTCCACAATCTTTAATAGCTTTACATTCATCATTATCAAATCTAGCATCAGCTATGATACATTGTCCTTTACTATTTCTTATATCAAATGCTTTATTAATAGTATAACGAATAAAAGCTTCTTTCCAAAAATGATTTCTAATAATGTTAGTACCATAATATTGAAGAAGAACTCTAATTTTAATACTAACATTATTATTATATAAAACAAGATATGAAGATAAGTCATTATATTTTAATATAACATCATTCCATTTATCCACAACATAAGTAGCTTCTTTAATATTAGTAGAAACAATACCAGTTTTAAAATTATAATAATTTTCTTCTTTAATATCTTGCCTATCTAGAAGCTTACGGTCAATACCGCAAAATGCAGCAATATCATCTTTAAGTTTATCAGCAAAATGAATAATTATTTCATCATTTTCAATAAACCTATTTTTATGATAAAGAAGCCAAGTATCATAATTAGCTTTCATAATACCATCATGAAGGATATAACTAATCATAGAAGCAACTGTATCTTTACCACTTCCTTTGAATCCTTTAATACCAACAATAGTAACTTTATTAATACTCATAATAATTTGTTTTTGTTTATCAAGACAAATATAAAAATATAATAGGAATTTACTAGTAATAATGATGCTGAATTTAATGTTAAATATCATGGTGAGAATGACGCATTTTAAGGCTCAACATGACACGCAAATCTTATCGTGATAGATTAATCATTCTGATATATAAAATTGAATACAGGCAAAAAGAATCATATCTACGAGCGTGTTCTGTATAGTTTTAGACCTCTAACAAACAGAAAAGCCTAGCACACTATCTTATGTACTAGGCTTCACCTTATTCAATATCTATATGATAAATAATACAAAAACCATTACGTTCTTCTATAAATTTAACATTAATATTAAAATCATCTTTAGACACAACAAAAGCATTACGCAATCTTGTATCGAGAAGTCTAATAACTATATTAGGAATATATAACTTAAATCCAGTATTAGCATCTCGAATAATAGGAACACTATTATTAATTCTATTATCATTATACAAAATCACATAAAGTTCATTACTTAGTTATATCGTTATATCTAATAGCAAAATTATAACTTTTAGCATCATAATCAGTGAATAGAATAATAGATTTTATAATAACAACTAAAATAAGATTTAGTTCTATCAAAACTATTATTCTTAATTACATTATAATCTAGTATCTCCATTTATAACAACATTTTTAATATGAGATGGAACTCTAGTAACACCACTTCGTTCACCATAATCTATATGAACAGTTCTACCAATATAAGATTGAGAATCGAATAAAACTTCCTGTTGAACAATATGACTAGTACTTAAACGAGTTTCAAACTTTTCATCATTAATATCATTTTTACAAAGAAGAATAGGTAAATCACGTTTCTTTTCTTTATAAATATCAATAATTATAAAATCTCCTTCAGTAGCATCTTTAAACTTCTCCATATAATTAGCTCTACGTCTACCATATTGATAATCAGTTTCAGTATTACGAAGTATAAGACCTTCAAAACCTAGATTAATAAAATGATTTCTAGCGTCAATAGCTTCATTATCATTAGTAATATATCCGCTAGGAAGAATAATTAATTGTTCTTTATTATTATAATGTTCTTTAATATTATTAAAGCAAGTAGGCATTTTAATATGATAACGATATGTATTTCTATGAGTTTGATTACCTTCCATCATAATATCATAACACCAAAACTGAAGAAGTTTATTTTCAACACAATTAGCATCTTTAACAAAATGATTAATTTGATTAACAGTATAACCCGGAAGATAAACTTCACCATCAAGTGCTGCAAATCCATTAATCATATCGTCGATAATATTTGTATTAATAGTAGCAATCAGATAATCTTCAAGATAGCCAAGAGTATGCCAAATAAGACCTTCACGACTTTGGAAACGAAGCCTAACAGGTTTAAACATATCATTTTGAGTATAAGCAGTAACAATACAACGAAGACCATTAATCTTATACTGACTATACATACAACTGACTTTTTTCCAAACATTACCACTATACGTTTTAGCAAGCATTGGAAGTAGAAGATTAGTATTTCCATTACTAAGGTCTTTAGGCAGATAAGTATTTAGAAAATTAAATAGAGTATCATTATCTCCATCTTCCACGGGGGGTAAACCCTGCATATCACAAAGTTCATCAAGATATGTATATCCTTTTTTAATCTTATCGTTATATCTACTTTCAAGTTCTTTTTGACCATCTTTTTGAGTAACAGCATAAACTTCTTTACGAATATTACCTTGAACAAGACCATAAAAAACAGTGATACTATTAGTACCACTGTCAAGTTCAGCCCACCAAACAGTAGGCACACCATTGTTATTTCTACGATAAAGTTTATTCATTATGTTCACTTATTTTTAAACCATTAAATGCAAAACTAACAGCTTTACTACCTAGAAGTTTAGCTTTACGCTGAGCAATCGTTTCCTTTTTAGGCTTAATAGCCTTTGCAATACCGGTGCTAACATCAATGGGTTTACCTGTAAAGACATCTTTTGATTGATTAACTCTGCTAGCACTTCTAGTGCGTTTCCTTGGTTCTTTACTATAATATCGTACTGGGTTTCTTCTCTCGAAATCAAGATTTTTTTCATGTATATCAATAATTCTTTTAATAATACTATTACGATAATCAATATAACTTTGAGCTTTTTCTGGATGATGTTCTAGAACAAGATAAAGTTTATCAAGAATATATTCAATACTAGAAAGAGTAATACGATAACCATAATTAATAGTTTGTCTAGGACGAGAACCATCAGGATAAATAATAGTACAATCTAAATCTTTAATATAAGATTCAATTGTATCAGCCATTGTAGATTTATCAATAACATAATTAATATATCTAATATCTCTATCATCTAGCTTTTCTTCATATCCTTTTATTATCATAGATTTTCTTTCTTACATTTATAAATAATAATACGAGTTGGTTTACCTATAAGACAATGATTATATTTAAACCATTCAATAATATCAAATGTAGGATAAGTTTTAGCTATTCCTTCAATAAGAGCATAACCTTCTTGATAATTAAAATTACTATGAATAGTTCCACCATTATCAGTATCAAGTAAGCTAAACTTTTTGATATATTCAACGTCATCATTAGAAGATAGATTAATTTCTCCATAACAATAAATATCTTTTTTATCAATACGTTTATTATCTATATCAAGATATTCAAATTTATCAAGATTTTGTTCATCCTCTTCAGTAATTGGACGCATAACCGTATATGTAACACCAGCTAAACTTTTAGTATGGCAAAGTATTACTTTCTTCCGTATCCCAAGTAAATTCAGTTTCTTCTCCATAATTCTCTTCTATATATTTAATAACTTGTTGAGTTAATTCATTAATAACATTTGTAGAATAACTACTTCTCAATTCGGCAAAATCTTTAACGCCAAGTTCTTTAGGAATAATAATAGGTATAATATCATAATCATTCTTAAGAATTACAGCTTCCATAAGACCAGTTCTATCATTATCCATAAGGCTAATAAGAAAACCATTCCGATTAAGTTTACTACGAAGCCAATCATATTCAATTTGACGAAGTTTATAAGTTTCATGTGGAATATTCACAACACCAATAGTCTTAGACTCAAGGGTAGACCCCCCGTAGAGGATGGAATGATTAATACTCTTTAGATAACATTCAAGACTTAATCTATCTTTAGTAGATTTAGTTATAATAATAATATCATAATTATCTAATTCAAGATTAATAACTCCCTCAATAGTATTACTATTAGTTATAAACTTAACTTCAGTTTTCTTATTCCTATTTGGAAAATACAGTTTAACATTAACTATTCCTCTTTTATCTTGCCCAAGAACGTAACCATAACATAAATCTGTTTTATTTTTATCATAAAAATATTTAGGAATAGGATTAGTTGAACGATTAATATAAAATTGGTCAACAGGATAAACAAAATGAGTATTAAGAAAATTAAGATTAACACCAAATTGTCCCCAATACTTAGCATCTAAATTATTCCACGGACGAGTAACAAGTTCAATAATAGGTTTATGATTACGTACATTACTAATAGCCCTAGCAATATTATAATCGTTGTTTTCATCTTTATCTTGTCCATAAATAATATTTCTAAAAGTATAAGCAATATGTTTAAGAACAAATAGAAATTGACTTTTAATAGAAATATCAATTTGCTTATGAACAATTTCAGAGAGTACAGTTGCAGCAGCATCTATACAATCTCCCCACCAATATCCAGCAAAATCTCTTCCTTTAAGTTTATTCCTATTATCATATCTAAAACCAAAACTAGGATGAGTATCTTCACGAAAAGGACTAGATATAAATTCTCCTGTATCTATACAATGTTGTATATCTTCAACACTAATTCCAGTATAAGTGCTAAAAATAGTAATTTGACTAACTTTAGAGAAAATATAATCTTTAGTTAAAATAGTATTACTAATATTTCTTTTCATAATATTTCTAATTTGACCTTTATCGTGAACATATAAAAAAAAGAGGACTAGGTACTAAAATAGTACCCAATCCTCTTACATACAACTATTTAACTAACTTTAATTTTTTAAAATGGTAAATCTTCTGTTGGATTAACAAAAGCACCAGCAGCATCATTACCACCACCAAATGGACTAAAATCTCCACCGCCATTAAATCCACTAACAGGATTTATAGGAGCAGCAGTTTGAACACCAGGCATTACACCAACACCAGGCATAGCAACATTTGGCTGTTTAGCTTGTTCGGCAGATTTTTGATAAACAATACTTTCTTTATAAGGGTCAATATGCAAACTAGGAGCAGATTGTTCTTTATAAAGTTCAATAACTCCATCATTGATAAATGTAGGAAATCCTAAATCACCAAATGAAGATTTACTTCCAACAACAGCACGCCATTTACCATCATTCTTAACGAAACGAAGAAGCTTCATCCAAATAGTAATAGGTTTACCTTTAGCATCATTATAAACAGGTTTACCATTATTGTTAAGTAACTTAACATAATTTTCAAACACAGTTTTATAACCAGCTATAACTTCTTCAGCCTCAACAGGTACATACTGCATATTTTCATCAAAATCTTCAAAAGGCAAAGTAAGAGCATCAATTTCTTCTTCTGTTAAATCACGACCTTTAAGAACAAATACATTATATATATGTTTCATAAAGCGGAAAATGTTATCAACTTTCCAAGCACCTTTACCACCGGGAATAGTTTCAACATTACTTTCAGCAGGAAGAAGGCGTTGAGTTACATAACGACGTTCATTGATATTTTCATGATTACTAGCAAAAGTAAATGTAAGATAAGGAATACTCATACCAGCAAATGAAGGCATACCTTGAACATCATCTTTCAATGTAGCCCAATCAACTTTAACATCTTCAAGATGACCAATAAACAAGCCATTAGCTTTATTACAATCAGTACGTTCATCAAACTTTTTACGAGTTACATCACGTAAATCGTTATTAATACCTCTACCTCTACGTTTTTTAGGAGTTTGTACTTCTGCATTAGCAGTTTGTTCAGCACTTGCTACAACAGTAGCTTCATTCTTAATTTCTTTTTCTGTCGACATAATTAAAGTAATTAAAAGAATTATTAGATAAAATAAGAGCTGCACTATTAGCAATACTAACAATGCAGCTCTATGTTCAAGATACTATATTTCTAGGACGAAGATTTGATTATTCAGCAGTTTCTTCTTTTTCAGCTTTCTTACCAATACGAATAGGTTCTTCATCTTTATATTCGGTAAGCATTGCAATCTTAACAACAATATCTTTATGACCGTTATTAACAACAGCTTCTTGCAAGTTATCAATATCTACTGTATAAACACGATTCTTAGAAGTAGCTTCTTCATCAGTCATATCAGCTTTCAACTGTTTCCAAACATTAGAATCAGTAAAGTTAAGAGTTACACCAATACCAGACAAAGCAGCAGTATTAGCACATTTAGAACCTTTAATCTTAGCAACTTCATCACCTTGAATACAGCTAACCAAAAGTTCTTTCTGTTCATCTTCGGTAATACCTTCACGACCAAGAGCAGATTTAAGTTCTTCATTAGAAGAAGATAAAGCACCTTCAAGAGTTTCTTGGAAATAAGTATTAACATACTTAATCTTATCATTCTTAGTCATACGAACACGAGTAGTGCAAGGATTACCATTCTTGTCTAATTCAGCAATACCTTTAGCTAAAGCCCAAATATCAAATTCAGCATGAACAGCCATAGCAGCTTCGGGAGATTCAATATCCAAACCTTGTTCTTCACAGAAAGCAACAACTTCGGGTACTTTATTGATAATAGCATTATCAATATTTGCACAGTTATTAATGAACATTACATATTCACCATGAGCAATGCCGAGAGCTTTAGAAACTTGGGCAGTCATACGGAAACTACCGGGAGTAGAAACAACTACCAATTCAGGTTCTTCACTAACTGCTCTTTGACCAGCATTAACAATACCCATACCAAAACTCAAACCTTTCTTAAAGTCTTTCATAATTATAATTATTTAAAAAGTGAATAATATCAGTCATACGACTGTTTTGTTTAATAATAATTTCTCTAGTTTGTTTATGTTATTGAATTTCAGTAATATCAATAATATCTTCATTACTTAAATCAATACCTTGCATAGTCTTTAATTCTTCTGTGCTTAAACAGCCCATAATTAAATCATTAGCAATTTCACGAGCACCATAAACAAATGCTCTATGACTTATCATTATTTTAGGATATTTCTTATAAGTATCTTTTTCAAAACATCCAGCAACAATAGCATCTTTATAGGTAAACTCACCAGTAGCAACCATATTACGTTCTCCAATTTTACGATAAAAACGATAACTAGTAATATAATCAATAGGAACAGCAGGTATTCTATAAACAGGAACTTTACCAGTAGAAGCAATTTGTTTAGCTTCATTAGTATTAGTAGCTATTTCAAACTTGCCATTAAGTTGATATTCTTTATATACATTACCATTATAATCTTTATAATATTTAACAGGATAAACATATATATGTTCATGGTCTTTATCTTCTGCATTTTTAGTTTGTGCCTCTTTGGGAGTAAGACACTTAATACAGTCAGATGGAAGTTTATCTTCATCATAAGCATTAAAGCCATCTGTATATTCGTACAGAGCGCGATAATTATCTACTTTTTCCCAACTCACGCTGCCTTTGACAAGTAATGCCTTAATAATGTGAACATCAACACCTGTTTTACCTTGAACTACATGAATATGTTCAATGCAAGTAGAAAATGGAAGTCTAAGGTCTTTAGCTCTCATTGCAATAGCAAGACCATCTTCAACAGACTTAATACCACATTTATCACTACGCATAACACGTTTGATAAATACTTCAAGACTTGCAATTTCAGCTTCACTCATATAATTAAGCTGATATGGAGCAACAGAATGTTGAACACCATGTTGTTTTTCAATACCACTATTACTAACAGCAACAGCAGTATCATTAACTTTAACTTCTTTATCTTCGTCCATTCTATCAAAGAGCGATTTTGATTACACAACAAATGTAACTATTATATTTATACTAGCAAATAATATCATCAAAATTTTGAGCACTAATATCAGAATTAACATTCTGTATAACTTCATGGTTAACTGATACCTTTTCCTTTTTTAAACTTGCTTCCTCAATAGTACCAGCTATATAAAGTTTATGTACTTTAAGTTTTGATTGACTACAATTAACATTATTATAACGATAAATAAGTTCATCTATTGTATCACATAAAGGTGAGGTTAAAATCCATTCGTCTACGCTTGTTTCTAGGCTGTCAGTTGAATTATTTTTTATAGATAATACTCTTAATAAGCCATCATTAAAAGACTTCAAATTCAGCGTGGAAATAGCTTTAGATTTGATTATTCTTGGCTGTCCTTTCTTACTTCCTGTCTTGTACAAAATAGGAATACCATTACTATCAACTAGAACTTTATCCTCAATTTTATCATGATAATCACCACAAATTTCACCTAATTTATCATTAATATATTTAGTTACAGTAGCAGCATATTCACCTCTCTTACTAATAATAAGAAATCGTTTATCAGGATTATCTTTAATAATTTCAACTATCCTTTCTAGCTTACAAACATTATCAGAACATATAAGCATACGTTCACGAACAATATTATAAAAAGTCTTAACTCGTTCAGCAAGAACAAGAGGATTATAACATTCATCAATTTGTTTACTAAAAGGATTAGTCATATCCATATTAGCACTCCATCCATTATATTCAGCTATTTCTGTAATATATTGAATAGCACTACGTCCATCTTGAGTACCATTTCGAGCACATTTAATATTATCAAGATTACCAAATACTTGAATAGTCTGAGTAATAAATTCAGTATATTTATCGTAATTAGTAATATCTTCTTGACTAGTAAATAAAATCTGCTCTCTGTGTTCCTCTACGGGGAGTATAGCTCGCATACCACTAGAATTTAGAATATTATTAATAGGTGGAATATTATTATAAATCTTAGTTAACATAGAAGTATCAATAGTTTTTTCAGTTAGAATCATAAGTTTAAATCTAGCATGATTAAAAACTGTATTACAAGATAAATTCCATTCGTTAACTCCAACAACAATAGAAATATCATAATTATAATTATATCTACTATTAACATAAGTATGAGTAAGAATATTAATAGTATCTATATTTATATTATGATTTTTAAGACCATCAACAATTTCAGTTCTTCTTTTCCAATTATCTGTAACAATAAGTATTTTAATATTATTATTCTTATTTCTCATAAGATTAATAATTCTACTTATAATTTCACAATAATCAACAGGTGGAACACAATTAATAGTTCCAATACCTTTATATTCTTTAGAACCCCATTTATTAATTAGTCTATCATAAGTTTCTTCAACTATATTTCTCATCCAAAATCATCTTCATTAAAAATAGGATTATACATACCACTATATTTTTTAATTTTACTTTTACCTTTACCTTTAGGAGAAATCTTAAGTTTGATAGGATTAATAATCTTCATAGCTTCTTGATAATAAAATTTAAAATTAATATCTCTAAGAGAAATATCTTTATCATCAAGACTATTAATAACTGTTACAACAGAACCAGCTGCCATTCTACTACGAGAACCATTATCATTATGAACTTTCTCAATAATATAACCTCTATTAGAAACATAAAACCTAACATATCTTTGACAAACAACATGAGTAACTTGTCCATTTTCAATCTTAGTTTCTTCTACATGAAATTGTCTACCAACATTTTGAGTAAGACAAAAGTCAAGAATATTAGTAGCTTCTTGAAGAGTATCCATTACAGGTTTATTATTAAGAAAATAGTTTTCAATAGCTTGAGCAACAATAGGCATAGAATAACCTTTAGTTAAATCTAAAGAATACATCATAGGATTAAGAGCACCTTTAGATTCAAGCTTAAGTTTATGAACACCATTTTTAATAACTCTAAATTGGCTAAGATAATTATTTATATCTCTACTAACAAGACAATGATAATAATCAGTATCAAACTTAAGTTTAGTAGTTTGTTCCCAATCATCTTTAATACGATTATAAATATCAATATCTCGTTTATAAAGTTTAATAACAATACCATCTGTATTAGCACTTAACACATGAATATTGTGTAACTCTAATTCCTCAACCAACATTAGCATCATTAACTGTCCATTAATAGTAGTTTTAAGTACAGCTAATCTATCATAAAGATTACCATTTTCAAATCCAAGTTTACCATAAACAGAATTAATAACAATCTTTAAAACTAAAGCTAAAGTATCTCTATCAATTCCGTCAACAGTATCTTCATCGCTATGTTTCACTTCAACTCTCTTATTTTTAAGCCAACCAATAAGATTACAAAAAGCATTAGTATCAAGATGAGCTGGAGCTACTTTATGAGCAGCAATAATACTAGGATACATACTATTAATATCAGCATGAATATAAACATAGTCATCATTGTCAAGTACATCGTGTTGACCCCCCGTGGAGGATGGAAATAATTCTTTTCCACTACTCCAAAGTTCAACAGGATTATCTTGACTATGTAAACCTCCAGTTGCAACAGTATAAGTTACATTTCCAATTTTAACTTCTTTACTAAACGCATCTTTATTAACTCTATAAATAGTAGTTTTAAGACATTCATCAAGAAAATCTTGCATAGGTTTAGTTTTAAACTTAATAAAAGGAAAAATAACCTTTTTAAAACTCATAGCAGTTCTTTCAGTTTTCTTACCTTTCCATTGTTCAGGAGCAAGACCACTAAATTTACTATAAAATTTCTCAAAAAGAATATCAGCAGTTTTACTACGACTAGAATTAAGAACATCAACATCATATGCTTTACTAATAGCATAACGAGATTTAATTTCTTCTGGATAAAGACGAACTATTTCAGCTACAATGAAAACATCATTAAGATTATAATACATCATAGGTTCAATATATTCATCAAGAATAAATCTATCCCATTTATCTACTAGTTTATTAAGCTGTTTAGCATTCATTCCTTTAAGACTAGGAATTTCATTATATAGTTCAGCTTCTTCTTCATCAATATCAGGAAGTTCATATTCTAGAAGTTCATACCATTGAAGATTAATAGAAGTTTGCTTTAAACCTTTAGGAACAGGTTTACGTTCACCTGTTTTACTATCTACAACTACACTTGCTTTATTAAGAGCAAATATACGCATTACATCAATACCTGTAAATGGTAGTTTATATTTTCTAAGACTATTAAGATAAAAATCAGTTTTAAATTTATCTTTATCATCTTGACTAGAAATAATAGTTTTACTAGTTTCATATAACTTATTAATAAGTTCTTTCGTACTATTCGTGCGCATATAAAAACTAAGTAAAGCAGCAATCATAAGATTATCATAATTGAAATTATTAAATCCATACAAGTCAGTACGAATAATATTTCCATTAGAATTTTTATAACATCTAGTCTTATTAATATAACCTATCATAGAAAGTAATTGACTATCATCTGTATCTGTTATATAAAAACTATGTTTTTTAACAGTTTTAAGACGAGCTTTAATTTCTTCAACAGATAGTTTTTGAACTAAAGGAATAGCTTTATTATCAGCATTAACACAATCTTTAAATACTTTAAGATAACTATTAATACTAACAAAAGTAACAGAAAAGAAATTTCTTAAAACTTCAACATCATAAGCTATACAATTAATCATTTATATAATTTAATCCATAGTTATTTCTATTTTGATTAACCCAATTAATATCATCAGCAAAACGTTGTTTAAATACATGATAAAGATTATCATCTTTAAATTTAATAAGAGGAGAATAATTACTAAATACATATTTACCGCCAGTAGCCATAAATCTAGGAATATGATTATTACTAATACTAAGATAAGCATCACCAAATATAAATAGATACTTATAATTAATTCTAGCTAATTCTCTCCATAGAATATTACGACATTTATCAATAGCAGTAAGATATGTATTATAATTATTAGAACAAGCACATTTAATACTATAAGTCATATACACATCTTCAGTGTTATTACGTCCAGAATATTCATCATAAAGATTACCAATATCAGTAAATAATTGATAACCTTCACAATAATTTCTATCACCCCTAGGAAATAGGAAAACAACATCTCCATGAATACTTCCTCTACCACCTTGTATATATTTACCTGTATTAAATATACGATTTGGACATCTTTCACAATCAGGATATTCGTCAACAGTTTTACTTGCCATAAGATAATACTAATTGATTACTAGCACGAGAACAAGCAACATATAATCTACGAAGCATTTCATCTCTATTAGTATAAGGATGACCATATTTATCATAAATCATATCGTTAATATCTACAAATACATTTTTATAAGTAGAACCTTGTGCTCTATGAGAAGTAATTGCAAAACCATAATCTAAATCTCTACTAAATAAAATCTTACCATTACTATTCGTAATATTAGAAGCTATAAGATATTTACGTTTAAAATCAAAATATTGTTTCCATTTACTTCCACGTTCAGAACTACTAGCTTTTTTAGCATCATCAATAAGACTAATCAACTTCTTATAATACATCTGAAATGTATAGTTATCATAATGGTCAATAACAAATAAAGGTTGAGTTATAGCACCACCATGAATAGCTTGAAACTTAATAAGAAATCCTTTAAACTCATAATCATTATCAATTGTATCAACAATATCTTTAACAATATATTCTTCACTATTGTTTATAATAATATCATTAAAAACATTAACAACAGTAGTATAACTCATTATTAAATCATTACGAGTAATAAGACTCTTATCAGCATCTTGAATAATCATATGTCTTACATGGTTATTCCATTGTGCAACACGACTATTAGTATAAGCTATAATACGATACAAATCAATATTTTTAGTATATTCTTCATCATTAAAACAAGTATCAATTAAATCAGAAAACTCAGTTTGACCACAAACATAAAATCCTTTAGTTTCTTCATTATAATCTTGTCTATTTTTAGATATATAATCAAGAAATCTCCATCCATTCTTATTATCTATATCTTCTCGAAGAAGTTTAAGAAGTTTACTAATAGGGTTATTATCTCCTTGTCGTACAACTTCTTTAAGATAATAAGTATTACTAGCAATAAGAAAAGCTTGACTAGTTTTCTCATTAACAGGTGGAAGCTGACTAGAGTCACCAAGCATTATAACTTTAATTTGAAGCTTCTTACATTTATTACTAATATACTTAACAAGTTTAGCATTAAGCATAGAAGCTTCATCAATAATTAAAACTTTAAGACCATCTAGTTTATCTTTTCCAACAGGATTAAAAGCAGGATTTTCAGGGTCAAAATTTTCAATATTAACATCAAGTCTAAAACCAAATAATGATTGAATAGTATTAACTTCTTTTCCACCAATAGAATTACTAAGAACTCTACAAGCTTTATGTGTAGGAGCAGCACAACATATAACACCACCAGACCATTTGCAATTATTAATAACATATTTAATAACAAATGTCTTACCTGTACCTCCAGCACCACAAAGAGCATTAATATATTTCTTATCATCCCAAGGCTGTGCAAGAAACTCAATAAGTTCATGCACAGCTATTTCTTGGTCTTTAGTAAACTTAATGTTAGTATCTTTTCTATTACTATTAGCAATATTAAGATTACCAATCATTACAATTCGTTGTTTACATCAATAAGATTATTTTTAACTTTATCTTCATATTCTTTCCATTCTTGAAAAGCTAAAATAGTAGATTCACTATCACCACGATTATAACACGTAGTAATATGAAACAATTCCTTAGCAAAAGGCATTTTAACAATTTTACCTTTAGCTATAAGTCCAGCAGCAAAAGGAATATAAAATCTAGTATCAACAGTTTTTCTATTTTCACTATCTCTTATAATTTTAATTCTATGGTTATATTCATCTAATCGACGAGCATAAACAACTTTCTTTCCTTTAGTTCTGTAACTTTCACCTGTAATGCTATATAGTTTGCCATTGTATTCTACTTTATAAGTACCATCAATATATCTAATAATACCTTCACATTTAGCAACTATAATAACATATTTATTGACTATTCCTTTCTCTTTGGATTTACCTACAACTCCAAATGAGAATTTAAAGCTAACCATAGCATACTACTTTCTTTTAATAGTACGCATACGTTTATCAACAGCATGAGTAATACCTTTAAAAGTATTATCTTCTGCAAACTTAGCTTTACGAGCAGCCTTTTTAGCAGCTTTCTTAGCAGCAATTTCTTCATCACGTTCTTTTTGTTGTTGAATAACATCAACAATATCAACATGATAACCACAATAATGAGAAAGAAAATCAATCTTACCACTAGTTCCATTACCAATAGCACTATTTTTTGCTACTTTAATAACTTTACTAGCAGGATTGATTCCAATAACAGCGCCAACATTATTAAGTTGACGAACAACAGAAACTTCATCATACTTTTTCATAAGTACTTTACATTTTTAAAGATTAATAATTATAAATTTAATAAGAAGATAAAGTATAACAACTACAATATCTTTTAAAATAGCATCGTTTATTTGTTTATTACTATTACTTCTAATATGAATATGATAATCAGCAATAGTATGAATAGTCAATATAATAAAACAAGTAACTATAAGTAATATTAAATCAGTATTTTCATTCATAATAATAATTATATTAAGACTAGTAAAGCCACTACGCTACGCTCCGTGGCGACCCCCCGTAGAGGATGGAAGCAAGCTAGCATTAAACTTTCTTTCTAATAATATCATTAAAATCACTAGCAAGTTTACCAATCCTATCTTCAATTCTATCTAGTCTATTTCTATCTCTATCTCTTTTAACTTCCCATTGTTTATTAATATCACAAATATCAATTTGAATCTTTCTAATCCAATTTTGAGTATCATTAATATCTCTAATAAGTCTATCTAGTTTTTTACTAACAATGGTAATTCTTATAAAAAGATATACAGATAAACCAAATATCATACCAAGTATAAAATGAGAAACATTTTCAATCATAGAAATAATGATAAAGTTTACGAATGAGTTCAAATCTAGTATCAGTAATATTATAGATTTTAAATGCCTTAGCAACAAAATCAAAATCACCATATTTAAGCAAAGCATCTATATAATCTTTAATATCACTAAGCCACATAATAGCACTAACAGAATATCTATCACTATCAGTATTAGTAATATATTGACCAATACCTTTAGCAATAGTATCAGCAGTTATATCATTAATAATAAACTTATCAGTAAACCAATTATCTTTTATATAATGTTTATCAGTATATTTATCACGAAAGGCTTTAGATAGTTTATTACATAAATCAATATAAGAACGAGCAGCAGTTCTATTATTATGATTAACAAATTGAACATCTTTAACTTTAAGAGTTAAGTTCATACCACATTCAATAATACGAACTTTAATTTGTTTTTTATCCTCATTAATATATAGAACAATAGCAAGTTTATCTTTCCAATAACCAGTATTCAAAGTAACTATATCATAAAGTTTAACTTTAAATCCAGATGTAATAGTACCATCAATATTTTTATAAGCAATATAATTCATAATAAAACTGTATTAAATTTTTAGTTTAACATTTATTAGCTAGTTCTTTTGCCCTGTATTGAACTCAATATTAATCGTGATAGATTAATCAGATTATATATGAAAATTCAACAGAAGGCAAAAGAATCATATCTATGAATATGTTATGAACGTAAATAGCTAGTCATTACTAGCAGGCTCTGCATTTTGTTCATTATTCTTACCATCACGTTTAAGACGTTCTTTAAGAATATGTTCAGCAACAGAACCAAGTTTACATTCACTAACATTATAACTTACACCTTTAGCATGAGTAACAGTATATACAATAGGATAATCAATATATTTATTATTACCTATTGTACGTTCAGCTTTAGTAACCCCAACGCCAGTTATAATGCCAACACAAACACCAAGTTTAGTTTGATTATGATACTGATAGGTATATTCCATATATACAACTTGACCTTTTTCAAACTTAGCTTGTTCTTCAATGTATCTATCTAATAGACCATCAAAAATAAAAGAATCATAATTATCCATTTTAATTATATATTTAAAGTTAATAATATACATACTAAAAAGCCTAGCACTATCTTCACAGACAATGCTAGGCAAAACTACAAATACGAAATCATATAAAATGAAATGTTTGACACAGACATTGTTATTACTAATTTCACAATCAATAATAACATCATTAACACCAAATCAAATATGACATATAACACTTGGACTATGATAAATATTAATAGCACTATCTTCACAGACCGTACTATTACAAAAGTTACAATTAGAAATTAAAACGGATAATAGCAATATCATAGTTTCGGAGTTCAATTCCTCCATCATCAGCAAGTGAAAATAACACTATTATCTTCACAGACAATAGTGTTAGAAATACAATCAAAAACTTATGTGGGATTATTTAGCAGATTTATTTGCTTTTCTACGTTTAAGTTCAGCATAAATTTCATCATCGCTAAAATTCTTAAACTTATTCTCTTGTTTATTATTATCAACAGATTGATTAACCATTTTAATCATTTCCTTATATTCTGCATTAGAAGTATCAATAATATGTTGAGCAATCAAATTATTAATTTTAGTATTAGCTTCAACAATATTAATAATCATATCTTTAGCATATTTAGGAAAAACAGCAATAATAGGTTTAAGAATATCTTTATCTTCAATTATACTATCCCAACGATTAATAAGCCAATCAAGTTCAAATCCATCTTCAGTAACAAGTTTAATAATATCTTCTTGAGTTTTACCAAAATCATTAATATATTTTTGTTCTTTAAGAACATATACAAATAAAGCTAAACTTCTAACATATTGGTCTGGAGATAAACCTTTATCTTCAATATCATTAATGAATTTATTAAGAAGATTACAATCTTCTTTATATTTATAGGTATCACAAGCAATATTATTAGATGTATTACAAAGTTTACCAAAAACTTCATCAAGAATAACTTTAATATTAATATTTTCCATAATTTTATTTATTTAATCATAATAACCAAAAACATCATTTTCAGGGTCAACAATAGGACTATCATCAACTATTGGTTCCCAAGCAATATCGTCAAAATCTTGACTTAGACATTCTGCATGAATTTCAACACCTTCAACATTATTATTGAAATATGTATCATCTTCAACAAAATAAATATCAGTTCTTTCCATATCTTTATATATAAAATAAACTCCGAGTAGAGGATGATTATCATCAACTAGTTAACTATAACAAACCCAATAAACAAAATGGATAAAAATGACAGGCAAATGAGAATTAGCTTTAATAAGCTCAACAGCACTATACATCCTCTACGGGGAGTCTATACTACAAACTTAGCTAGCTTCAGAATCTTTATTCTTTTTATGAAGTTCAGTTTCAGTATCAATCATAATACCAATAACTCGCTGACTATCACTAGCAACATCAGCATGAGCTTTAACTAAAGCATCAATAAATAAATCATCTGTATATCTATATTCTCTACGAAGTCCACCATCAGCAGTAACTCTAAACTTATTCCATAAGAAGTCAACATAAGCACCTTTAGAATTACATATTCTTCCATCATCTTCAAGAGTATGAAGAATATTAAGAGAAGTATGACGCCTAAATGCAGCATTGAATTTAACAATACAAATTACATCAAGAATATGTTGAGGAACATTAATTCCAACAGGAACACCACGTTTATCAGTCTTAGCATCTTTAAAATCATTATCTTCATTAGCTTGACTAACAACAGTAGTTTGTTCTTCCTGTTTACGAACTTTACTTTGTTTCTTCTTCCTAGCTTTATTTTTAGGTTGAATAGTTTCACTACTAACAACAGCATTAACTTGTGTATCTTCTTCAGGAACAACAAGTTTACCTTCTTGTTTAGCTTCTTCTAAACTTTCAGCCATAGTTTTCTTTCTAGGCTTAGATTGAACATTACTAGTAACATTATCAAAATTTACCATAACACTTATAAGTTTAAGATTAATATTATTATCAGTAGCAATATTACTCTACTGAACAACACGACAAATATAATAATTAAATATAATACTCCAAATATATTATAATTTATTTATACTATAATTCTAACTAATAATCAATAGCTATATTAAAATAACTAAAATAGTTATAGCAATAGGAATTAACTTACCACGAGTATAATAAATATCAATAGTATCAAGAGTATCATTAGTATAAAGAGAATCAGTAATATCAAGAATATTAAGAATATCATTAGTAATATGACCAGCAATATTAGCATGACTAGTATTAATAGTCATTATAATACTGATAGCAGCATGACTCCACATCTCCACATTCAATTTCACATCCAACTCCACCAAACTCACTCTCATCTCCACATTCAACCTCAATTTAACCCTATTTGAACCACATCCAACTCCACCATTTCATTCTCCACGAACTCTACAATATCCACTTTCATCTCCACTTACTCTTTCTCCACATTCAATACCTGTCATCACCTCTAATTTCATCTCTATAACTTTTTGTTATGAGAGTAAATCTCCATGACCAATATCAGTATCAACACTATTCACATTAGTCATACCAACATCATCTTGTTTCACAAGATGAGTTGTTCTAAGTTCACTAACATAACTAGTATTATCATCGTCAATAGTAATATTACCAGCAATATCATTCGATGATTCTAGGATATAATATATATATATAATATACTTCGTATATAATATATATTATAAGAAAAAAATTTACATGGCATTTATCTAGTTAATCATTAGTAATTTCATCAGTAATTTCATCTCTACCAATTATATTACGTTCATAATCATCAAAACCATCATTAATAGAACGAACGATACCTTTTAGTTTATCACGAATAAAAAGTCTATAATCATCAATAACTCTATATACTTGTTCAATATCATTAGCATTACCATTAGTGGTTATATTAGTAACAGCAAGAGGAATATCATTATTCATAGGATTAAGATTAGTAAGTTCAATAGAAGTAATAGAATTATCATTCTCAACTTCAATAGTAGTAATAATACGATGTACTTTCATAATGTTTAATATTAGGATAAGACTTATCAGAACTTGCAGCTAGTTCATGATTGACAAGTCTTATCAGACTGTTAAGTTCGTTTTTGCTGCAATCTATTTAATGTTGATGATGAGCATTTCCATGTTGAACACTAGCAACAGCATCAACAAAACTATTGTTGATAACATCAGTGCTACCAACCCGAAGGTCAGTAGCACCATGTTCATTAGAACGGCATATCGTCATCACTCATTGCAGTAGCAACAAAACTAGCCGCTTTAGCTTTAGCCTCACGCTTGGCAGCAATGGCGGCACGAGCGTCCTCCATAATCTGCTTGATAAGTACATTATATGCACCAACAAGAACAGGGTCAGCAGGCTGTTCGATACCTACAATATGATATACATATCGGTCATAATCCACAACATTGTAAAGATTGTCTTTACGAGTAAATGGATTACGGTCTTGTACACCAGCAGGTACAAACTGGCAAAGAACTTTGACAGCAACACCAGTCAGATACATACTAGCAAAACCAGCTTCAGCAGCTTCGCCAACATAGTTGACAAATCTACCGTAGAACTTGTCTTTGCGCATTACAAGCAGTATCTGATTGAATGGCATTTGAACAGCACCAAGCATACCCATTCGATGTGTACCATCAGGCATACTTTGAGCACCTTTGACAGGACTAGCAATAGTAACAAACGCATTGAGATAAGATTTGCCATTACGACCTGTACGTTCTTGACAATCAATATTAGTAATGACAGTAGTCATTACATAACTATGACCATCAGTACAGATGCGTCTAACAACATCATCAATAGTTTCCACTTGCGCAGAACTTTGATTATCTGTATCAACTTGTGGAGTCTGTGGAACAGCATCAACAGTAGGTTGAACAGGTTGGTTAACACTAGTAGTTGGTTCAACTACATTAACACTCTCAGGAGCAACAGCAGCACCTTGTGCAGCTTGTGCTAAATCTTTAACGTCTGGCATGACTATTAAGTATTTAATTACGCTAATCAGTAGCATTACTGGCAATTGTTTTTGTTTCAACTGCAAAGTATTTAATGTTGATAATGAGCAACATCATCTAGTAGAGATTAATCTCTACTAAGATAACTAACAATAGCCGATAGTATTCCAAATACAACAGCAGTAATCTGTTCATCACTAGTTGGCTCTACTTTCAATGCTAGTATGATAGCTGGTATCATCAGTGTGATTGCAACTAACAACAATGGTTTGTTTGTTTTCATAACGATTAGTATTAATAGTTAGTAATGTAATGAGATGAATAATCTCAATGTATTTAATGTTGATAATGAGAGTGAGAACTTTACTTTCTCCTAGAACTTGATTACTATAAAGATATATTATATAGATATATTATATAGATTCGCTGTGACCCGCTCCGAGCTTCGCTCTCCGCTCAACTCCCCGTAGAGGATGAATACAATCAGTATCAATCACATCAAGTTAATCAATACTATAATCATTATCATTATCTCTATTAATATCATTAATACTAATATGATTAAGTCTAACTCATCTTCATCCTCCACGGGGAGTATGACTTGCATATTTATAATCATATAATCCTCTATGGCACAAATGTTAAAAATAGTTTTTCTCTTGGTAGATTCATTCAAACTCTTACATTTGCTAAAAACAATTAAGTTATGGGTAAAGATAAAAGTGAAACTAAACCTAAATACATTAGAGAATTTCATAGTGGTGAAAGGAATAAAAAAGAAATTAAAGTTCCTAGTAAACTTAAACTTGGAAATATTGGTATTGATAGTATTATTAAAACTAAATAATTTAGTATTATGATTAAAGTTGAAAGTAAATTTAAAGATTTTGGTATTCAAATACCTACTGACATTAGCGAAATAACAAGTGAAGCACTTGACGCTATTCTTACTAATGTAGTTATTGCTAAACATTATTGTGTTGTTGCTCTTTGCCAAAATGAAAGTTTGTTTGGTGTTATTAATAATAAAGTTAGTACAGTTGAGGTTATGCCAATTATTGCTAAAATTAGTAAAGAAGATGCTGAACTTATTGGTATGAACCAAATGGATAAGATTATAATTGACCGTTCTACTCTTGAACGTGGTTATCATCTTTATCTTAAACATAATGTTCTTAGTCCTCAATTTGTTAATAAGTATATTACTAATGATACTGAACTAACTCGTTCTATTACTGTTGGTACTTTTGGACAAAATCAAGGATATAAAAAAGGACAAAAAGTTTGGTTTGTTGAATTTAAAGTTATAGCTATTAATGATTTAAGAGCTGCTATTACTGATAAACATAACGCTATTAATCCTTTTATTTATCATTCTGCTGAAACAGCTAATTAGCCATTTCGTCTAAATAATCGAACTCTTCTTAGAACTACTTATGTATAATTTAAAATTATAGGTACTTGTGTTCTTGTTTATAGTAGTAATCTAAGAAGAGTTCTTAAACTTTCAATTATGGATTTTAAGACTAATACTAGTTTTAATATTGCTAATACTAGTTCTCATGAAGATTTTGATGATGATTATATTCTTATCTATAAAGATATAAATAATATATTAGATGATATTGGATTTCAAGGTGATGATAGAATACTTTGTAAATCTATTATTGAAAGTCTTGAAAAAGAAGCTAGTATTAATATACGAAAAGATAAATGTGTTGCTATTCCTCATATTGGTACTATTCAAAAGAATTGGTATCGTTCCAAACTTATTAGTCATTATAAAGACTTTAAAGAAGCTAGAAAAACAATGACTAAAGAAGAGTATAAAGAATATACTGCTAAAGTTATGGAAGAAGAAAAGCAAAAAAACATTATGAAGAAGAAGAAAAGATTAAGACTGAACATAAGTTTAAAAAGAAACTTCTTCCTATTTGGATTAAACTAAGTAAAAAACATAGTGCTGCTTATGCTAATCTTTGGCTATATGCTATGGGTAAACTTGAAATTATTGAATTTGATGAAGAAGTAGAAGAAATATATGAACGGTTTGGAATTGGATTGGATGCTGACCATAGATGAAACTGGTATGCCAAAAGCTCCTACACTTAAACAACTTCTTGATAGAGATGTTAGTCTTCTTTATACTAGAGATAAATCTCCTAATAAAGAGATGTATGTTAAAGAAGTTGGAGTTATTTATTATCTTGGTGACCCTAAAGGTCCTTGTCTACAAGAAGGTCTTAGTGAAAAAGAAGCTCTTAAAAAGGCTATTGAAAACTTTGATTTACCTAAGAATTATCAACCTGATATTCTTGTTTGGAAATTAATTAAAAGATATTATAATCAAAAAGCTGGTGCTGGTATGGAAGCTGTACTTAATATTAAGCGTGGTATTCATAATGTTGCTTTGGCTGCTAGCAAATTAAATGAGTTGTTGAATGATAAGTTATCTGATGGTGCTAGTCTAGAAGATGTTCCAGTTGTTATTGGTTATATGAAACAAATTAATGATTTAGCTAATCAGTTTCCAAACACGATTAAAGCTCTTAATGTAGCTGAAGAAAATCTTCTGTATGAACAAGAGAATGTTGCTGGTAGAGGTGGAGTTGAAATTACTAGTAGTATGATTGAAGAATAAGCTGATGCTAATCCACTTCATCCTCCACGGGGAGTCTAGCGTAGGCACGTAGTGCCGAAGCGGGTCCAAACTAGTGTTGAACTTAATGGTATTAATAATATGGAACTTAGAGATAAAAGATATAATGATATTAGACTTATTTTTCATGAAGAAGAACATAAATATAATGATAGTCTAGGTAATGATTATATTTCAACTACTACTATCCTTCATAATTATGCTCCAAAGTTCGATAAAAACTATTGGTTGAGAAAGAAGTCTAAAGAACTAGGAATAAGTGAGAAGAAACTAGAGGAACAATGGTCAACTATTACTAAAGAAGCTTGTGAACGTGGAACTAATACTCATAATGGTCTTGAAGATGGTGTTAAAGGGGCATCTATGTTTCAACAAGCTATTAATTATCTTGATAAACGTGAAGATGGTGTAATGGTTACTATTGCTGATATACCAAATTTTGGTGCTAATTATAAACTTCTTAATCTTAAAGATTTTATTGAGCTTACTAATAATCGTTATCCACACTGAAAAAGAGGATATAAGATTTATAGTGAGATTGGTATGTTTCTTATAGATTGGTTAATCAGTGGTACTATTGATATTCTTCTTGTTAATGAAGATACTAATTGTGCTGTTGTGGGTGATTGGAAAACTAATCGTGGTGGATTAAAATTTAGTAGTGGTTATTATAAGAAAGATAAAACAGTTAAACCTGCGCAACAAACTAATGTTTGGGTTGATAAAGATGAACGTGTTTATCTAGTGGATGTGCTAAACGTATTACTCCTGTTCCTGAAATTCGTTATGTTCCTGTTACTGATTCTACTGCGGTTAATGAATTAGTTCTAACTAAAGAATTACTTCGTAGAACTCAAGATTCTCTTAACGCTTATAAATCTGATACTACAATTAGTGCTGATTATTTTGTAGCTAAATATAAACTTGAACGTATTAG
>VOFD01000214.1_pt1 | contig 92358 bp, 96 predicted proteins | sample 5384101 | NCBI WGS metagenome assembly VOFD01 (sample SAMN12384723, study PRJNA508395) | human gut metagenome | isolation source: healthy gut C | host: Homo sapiens
CATCATTGGTGTGATCGAGTTACAGGATATCATCAAACCGGGTATCCAAGAACGTTTTGAACGTTTGCGTAAGATGGGTGTGAAGACGGTAATGGTAACCGGTGATAACCCGTTGACCGCAAAATATATCGCTGAAAAAGCCGGTGTAGACGATTATATCGCCGAAGCCAAACCGGAAGACAAGATGAACTATATCCGTAAGGAACAGGAAAACGGTAAGCTGGTCGCCATGATGGGGGACGGTACGAACGATGCCCCGGCCTTGGCTCAGGCAAACGTTGGTGTCGCAATGAACAGTGGTACGCAGGCTGCCAAGGAAGCTGGTAATATGGTTGATTTGGACAACGACCCAACGAAACTGATCGAGATTGTCGAAATCGGTAAACAGTTGCTGATGACTCGCGGTACGCTGACTACTTTCAGTATCGCTAACGACGTGGCCAAGTATTTCGCTATCGTACCAGCTCTGTTCATGGTTACGATCCCGGCATTGGCCCCGATGAACATCATGCACCTGCACAGTCCGGAATCAGCGATCCTAAGTGCGATCATCTTTAATGCGATCATCATCCCGATTCTGATCCCTCTGGCATTACGTGGTGTGGCTTATAAACCGATCGGTGCTTCCGCATTGCTTCGTCGCAACTTGCTGATCTACGGTTTGGGCGGTGTAATTGCCCCGTTCATTGGTATCAAGTTGATAGATATGATTGTAAGTTTATTCATGTAAAAGTAAAATCAATATTGAAAACCTTCCTCCCTCTGTATGAAGATAGGAGGAAGGTTAAGAAAATAAAACAATAATTCATTATGATATCAAATCTTTTTAAATCATTAAGACTGACAATTGCATTTTGTTTGTTCTTCAGTGTTTTCTACATCTTCGTTTTGTGGTTGTTTGCCCAAGTGGCAGGACCGAATAAAGGTAATGCTGAACTGGTTACATTGAATGGAAAAGTAGTGGGGGCCGCCAACGTTGGTCAGAATTTCACGCAAGATATTTATTTCTGGGGACGTCCTTCCCATGCTGGTGATGGTTACGATGCATCCAGTTCGGCAGGTAGTAACAAGGGACCTTCCAATGAAGAACATTTAGCTTTGTTGGAAGAACGTATTGATACATTCTTGGTTCATCATCCTTACCTAACCCGTGAAAAAGTTCCGGCTGAAATCATCACAGCCAGCAGTTCCGGTTTGGATCCCCATATCTCACCGAAAGCGGCTTATGTACAGGCCAAACGTGTAGCGGACGCTCGTGGATGGTCGGAAGAAAAGGTCATGGGTATCGTCAATTCTCATGTTGAGAAACCGTTATTGGGTATGTTCGGAACGGAGAAAGTAAATGTATTGAAATTAAATGTTGCGCTTGATCAAGCATCAAATAACAAATAACAAATTTTAATAAGTCAATTAGATTTAGGTTATGAAATCATTCGTAAAAAAAAGTAGCAGCCTTGGCAATTGTATTCTCAATGGCATCTTCTACGTTGGCTAATGCACAGGAAGAGGATGGTAAAGTAAGTTTTTCTGTGCAGGGAGATTTGGTAAGTTCCTATATTTGGCGTGGTTTCTACCAGACTGGTGCTAGCTTCCAGCCGACACTATCACTGGGGGTAGGTAATTTCTCTTTGACAGCCTGGGGATCTACCGATTTTCAGGGAGCAAACTCTACATCTATGCCTGCGGCTAAAGAGATAGATTTAACGGCAGCGTATACATTCGGATCAGCTGGTCCTACATTATCTGTCGCTAGCTTATGGTGGGCAGGGCAAGGCTCTTGCCGTTATTTTAACTTCAAAAGCCATGAAACAGATCACCATTTTGAAGCAGGTTTGGCTTACACTTTGCCTATTGAGAAGTTACCTTTGTCTATCGCCTGGAATTTCATGTTTGCCGGTCAAGACAAAGATGAAAATGGAAACCAAAACTATTCTTCTTATGTGGAGTTGAATTTTCCATTCACAGTGAAGGGCGTCGATCTGAATGCAACTTGTGGTGTTCTTCCGTATGATGCGGGAATAACTACGTATGGAGGTGATGTAAATAGTGGATTTGCAGTAACGAATGTTGCATTGAAAGCAACGAAAGATATCAAAATCACGGATTCTTTCTCATTACCTATTTTTACACAGGCAATTTGGAACCCTCGCATGGAGGATGCCCATCTTGTCTTGGGAATTTCTTTAAGACCTTGATATAATAATACGCATGGACCGAGAACAAAGTGTACAACATTTTTTAGATTTGTTGAAAAAGTCTCGTCGTGGCAATTTTAAAATCTACATCGGCATGATTGCCGGTGTAGGTAAATCGTATCGGATGCTATCAGATGCCCACCAATTACTGGAAAGCGGTATCGATGTCAAGATCGGTTATATAGAAACACATGGGCGAGTCGAGACGGAGGCATTGGTGGAAGGATTGCCTATCATCCCCCGCCGCAAGATATTTTATAAAGGAAAAGAGATCGAAGAGATGGACTTGCAGTCGATTCTCAGTATCCATCCTGAAGTTGTCATCGTTGACGAATTGGCTCATACCAATGTCGAAGGCAGTAAGAACGAAAAGCGTTGGCAGGATGTCATGGATATACTGGATGCCGGTATCAGTGTGATCACGGCGGTCAATATTCAGCATATAGAAGGACTTAACGAGATGGTGCAGGACGTGGTTGGCATTGAGGTCAAGGAACGTATTCCTGATATCGTACTGGAGCAGGCTGATGAAGTGGTCAACATAGACCTTACTGCTGACGAACTGCTGGCTCGGTTAAAAGCCGGAAAAATATACAAACCCGATAAGATACAAACAGCATTAAATAATTTCTTTAAGGCTGAACATATTCTTCAGCTTAGGGAGTTGGCATTGAAAGAGGTAGCTTTGCGGGTAGAAAAAAAAAGTGGAGAATACCATTCCAGAGAATCTCGGCGTACGCCACGAAAGGTTTATGGCCTGCATCAGCAGTAATGAGAAAACTCCCCGTAAGATCATACGGAAAGTCGCACGGTTGGCAACCCGATATAATTCCAAGTTTTTTGTACTGTATGTACAAACCCCAAGAGAAAGTTCCGACAGGATTCCGTTGGCAAGTCAAAGGCATTTGCTTAACCATTTCAAGTTGGCAACGGAACTTGGAGGAGAAATCATTCAAGTGCAATCCCCACATATAACGGATGCGATCGTACAGGTTTGTAAAGAAAAGCAAATCAGTACGCTATGTATCGGACGACCAGCTTTAAAATATCCTTCCGCTATCCTTGCGATGGTTCACTATCGGAACATGTTAGAAGAGTTGGCTCAATTAGGCATTGATTTAATAATATTAGCATAAAAATCCTTCCATGAATATGAATATAAAAAAACAAAGTTGACTTATGGGATAGGACTTTTATTTGTCCTGATCACTTTATTAGGTGGATTGGCTATAAAAAAAACATTCATAATGTATCGGATGACACGCAGAATATCCTAGCGGATAATTATAATTCACTCCTTTATTCCCGTCAGATGCTCGAGTCACTGGATGCCATTCGGGAAAATCCGAATGCTCGAAAAGAGTTTGAGGCCGGGTTGGAAGCTCAGAAAAAAAATCTGACAGAGAAGGATGAAGACGTACTAACCAACCGATTAAGTTCGAACTGTGAAAAGGCGTTGGATGACATGGATGATGAATCGATTCGGCAGATACGCCAGACGATTTATACCATTATGGCAGTCAATATGTCTGCCATTTATGAAAAAAAAAAGAATGAAGTGGCTGTCCATACGGCGGAAAGGTCTCTCTTTTGGATCTGGACGGTAGGAATTGCTTGTATCGTGATCGCCTTCCTCTTTCTGGCTCACCTGCCACGCTCGGTCAGCGTACAGATCCAGAAATTGACGGATGGCATCAAGGAAATCACCAATGCCAATTACAGCAAACGGCTCAATTTGGGCAATGAACCGGAGTTTAAGGAAATAGCCACGTTGTTCAACGAGATGGCCGAGCGCTTGGCCGAATACAGGAACAGTTCGCTGGAAGATATCCTGCAAGGGAAAAAATATATAGAAACAATTATCAACAGCATTGCAGAACCTATCATAGGCTTGAGTAAGGAACGGAAGATTTTGTTTGTCAATGACGAGGCTTTGACTGTTTTGAATTTGACACGGGAAAACATTATCGACAAACCGGCTCCCGAAGTGGCGTTAAAAATGATCTGCTGCGCCGTTTGATCCGCCAGTTGGTACATCCCGATGACAATAAGGATCCGTTGAAAATCTACGCAGACAACAAGGAAAGCTATTTTCAAGTAAAATACATCCCGATCAACGTTAACAGGCAGACTGGACTGGAGAGTAAGTATGTCGGGGATGTGATCCTGTTGAAGAACGTGACCGAATTTAAAGAAAAAGATATTGCAAAGACAACCTTTATTTCAACGATCTCTCATGAACTGAAGACACCGATATCTGCTATCATGATGAGTTTGGAACTGCTGGAAGACAATCGGATCGGAAAACTGAATACAGAACAGGAGAGCCTTTCCAAGAACATAAAGGAAAATAGTGACCGTTTGTTGGAGATCACTGGCGAATTGTTGAAGATGTCACAGGTAGAAAGCGGTAAGCTCTACCTGAATCCGAAGATTACCAAACCGATCGAACTGATCGACTATGCCATCAAGGCGAACCGGGTACAGGCCGAGCGTTTTAACTGTCAGATCGAAGTGGTGTATCCCGAAAAGATTGCCAAATTGTTTGTCGACAGCGAGAAGATTGCTTGGGTTGTGACCAACCTGTTATCGAACGCCATCCGTTATTCGTCGGAGAACGGACGGATTATCATCGGTGCACGACAGATCGACAAAGCCGTCGAGATCTATGTCAAGGACTTCGGAAAGGGCATTGACTCGCGTTACCACGAAAGTATTTTCGACCACTATTTCCGTGTGCCGGGAACAAAAGTACAAGGTAGCGGTTTGGGACTTGCCATCAGCAAGGACTTTGTGGAAGCTCATGGTGGTACGATCCGTATCGAAAGCGAAGTCGGTAAAGGTAGCACGTTCGTGATCAGATTCAATGTATAAAAAGTAAAATCAAAAATCAGATAGTCTAATGAAAGTATTAAAATTTGGTGGTACTTCAGTCGGTTCTGCCCAGCGGATCAAGAATGTCGCATCAATCATTTGCGATCAGGAACAGAAAATAGTAGTACTCTCTGCCATGGCAGGGACAACAAACTCTTTAGTGGAGATATCTGAGTGTTTCCATAAGAAAGATCCGGGAAAAGCCAATGCGATCCTTTTCTGCTTTGGAACAAGCTTATGTCAATCATATAGAAGAATTATACCAAAGCGATACCTACAAAGAAAGGGCCATGCAATACATGCTCGAACGGTCTCAACATGTCTGGTCTTTCTCTAATATGCCTTTCAGCATGTTCGATGAAAAAGGAAATCTTGGCGCAGGGTGAGCTAATATCAACCTTTCTGATGACCTGCTATCTGGAAGAACAAGGAGTGAAGGTAGTTTTATTGCCTGCGTTGAACTTCATGCGAATTACAATGGACAATGAACCGGACATGGAATATATCGCTAAACACCTAAATACACTTTTGGAGCAAAACAAAGAGGCAGAAATATATATTACGCAAGGTTTCATCTGCCGGAATGCTTACGGCAGCATTGACAACTTGGAAAGAGGAGGAAGCGATTACACCGCCTCTCTAATTGGGGCGGCTATCCAAGCAGAAGAGATACAGATATGGACGGATATTGATGGGATGCACAACAACGATCCACGGTTTGTCAATGACACCGCTCCTGTTAGGCAGTTGAACTTCGACGAAGCCGCTAAGTTGGCACATTTCGGTGCCAAGATACTACATCCGACTTGCATCCTGCCTGCCAAGGAAAAGAACATACCGGTACGCCTTTTGAACGCGTTGCAACCAAGTGCGTCAGGTACATTGATCTCGAACACTGCTGAAAAAGATGCGATCAAAGCTGTTGCCGCCAAAGACAACATCACGTATGTCAAGATCAAGTCGCTCCATATGATACCGACACCTCATTTTCTGAGCATCGTGTTTGATACGTTCTATAATTACAATACACCGGTGGACATGGTGACCACTTCCGATATCGGAGTTTCCGTAGCGATTGATGATGACAAGCATATAGACGAGATTGTGGGTGTATTACGGAAATACGCAACGATTACAGTCGAAAAGAATATGGTGATTGTTTGTGTTGTTGGTGACCTGGAATGGCAAAATGTCGGTTTTGAGGCACGCATCATCAATGCATTGAAAGATATTCCCGTACGGATGATTTCATACGGCGGAAGTAGTAGTAATGTATCGTTGGTGATGAAAGCGGAAGATAAAGTGCATGCTTTGAAGGCGCTTAGTGAACACTTGTTTTCCGTATCAGACAAACCTGTGTTATCATCCGTTTCTTAAAAGAAAATTAAGATTAATAGTTGAGCATATTTGTTTTTTGATTTGTTTTAGAAATGAAGCAGAAGCAGTCTTTTTTTGTAGAGACTGCTTCTATTTTTCGGTAATAAACAATGAAAATTCTTCTGTGTATTGACAGGTGGAAAATCTGGTATAAACTGTCCCCCATTATCCTATCTAAAGAGTCCCCCAAAATCCAATTTAAATTGCCCCACCCCAAAAAACATTAAAAGAGTTACAGAATCAGTTCATAATTCTACATTAATCTATTAAATAGACAAAACAGATAGTATTCCCAATAAATCAATCAGCATGAACAAGATTTGTCAAGGAGGCGTGCTACTTGTTTGTCATGGGAAGCTCCGGTACAGGAAAGAGCTACATTACCACAGCCTTGGGATACAGAGTCTGCCAGAAAGGATTGAAAGTGCTGTATGCCAATACTTCCAGACTTTTAGGGCAGTTGAAGGCCACCAAGGTAAAAGGTAGCATCCTGTAGGAGCTGAAAAAAAAGATAGAAAGGACGGATATGCTTATACAGGATGATTTCGGCTTGCAGCCGTTGGACAACGGAAGCAGAATGCATCTGATGGACATCATCAAAGACCGATATGGTAAGAAATCAACACTGATTACATCACAATTGCCGGTCAAAGACAGGTATGATGTCATCGGCAAGAAGACAATAGCCGGCGTAGTCATGGACAGAATAACTCACCAAGCCGCAAGAATTGAGCTGCACGGAGAGTCCATACGCAAAATTTGCGGGAAGAAATGAATGATTATATTGGCAGTAAATAAAAATTATAAACCCAGCACAAATCGAAAACTAATGAACTGATTATGTGATATTTTTTTGTATTTTAGGAAAAATAAATCGGGGGTCAATTTAAGTTGGATATTGGGGATCTGTTTCATTGAGTTTCCAAGTTGTCGTTATACTCCTTGAACACATTGTATAATGTTTTGAAAGTTTCGTCCTTTTCCTGATAGCGGTTTACTATGGCACGTGCGGAGACAATCTTTTCCTCCAATTCCAAGTCTTGGTAAGTCTGATAGAATTTCACACGCAAAGGTACTTTCCGTTTTTAACGGTTTACTACGCTTGATGAAGAACAACACGCTGAATATTTCTCTTTCCATACGGCTCAATTTTTAATGATACAAAATTAGGAAATCGAACCGAGAACCTGGTTATGTAAAATAGATCAACGTGCTGTAAAAAACGAAGTAGCACTTGTGCTGTGTAACATTTTAGGCTTTCTAAAACCGTCCCCCGAATAAGGACGTGCCGTCTGCTTCAATCCCACTTATTTTGCCTATTCTTGGAAATGAAAAATCCCTGAACTTGTTTGAAATTCAGGGATTTACATCGTTTTTTCCTTTTCTTAAAAGTGGTGCCACCAGGAATCGAATCTTTTGCTTTGGTTTATTCTAACCCCTTGATTGAATGCACATTTATTACTTTATTTTTTTTATGAAAACCATTGAATTAGCATCATACTAAATTCATTACTTTTCTTTATCAATTCAACAATCATTATCTCTTTGACGACGCAAAGGAAAGTAAAAGGCTCGATTTCTGCAAGCTTTTTATTAGATTTTTCAAAGAAGAACCCACGGCTCTTAATTATTCAAAATACATGAAAATTTCAAATGGCGTGACTAATAGTTCGTTAGCAATTATTTGTCTCTTCATTCGAAATAACATAGGTCTTGAAATCAGATATTGACTACAATGTAACTATTGTACTATCAAGCATTTGAAGAGATATGCTAAAGTTAAATGAAAGAGCCGTGAGAAGAACCATGAAATTTAGTTGTATGGATATTATAGTATTTAAGGAATTTCACTAACTCTACTTATTGTGGATGTGATGATAATAGTTTTGCTGTGTCATTTTTACTATTCCATTCTTATTCAATAGTTCGTTAAACATTCACTTAACATTGTTATATAACAATAAAATCTAATCTCTTCTTCCTATAACTTTTGATGAGGGGTCAAAACTCTCATCGTTACATGAAAAATATTGTGGAACAACACTTTTACTGTTGCCATTGAAAATACGACACCCTTTTCGAAAGCTTCTGTCTTAGCTAGATTGCCACTTGTCAATGTAGTATTAAAGTGGAAATACAGTTTATCCAAGTCTCTACTTTGACAATCGGTTAGCTCTGTAAACTGTTTTGCGTCTTGGACACAAAATTCGACATGGAAACAAGTTTTGCAATAATCCAACATGTTCAAGCCCTCGTCTCTGTATCAGTGATGGAATAGAGTTTTCGCACTTTCTTATCCCGTTTTTCCAAATGCATAATAGAACATTATTTTTGAATGAATGGAATATACGATAGTCAAAAAGTATCTGTCCCTATCTGCCTTCCAACGGGATAATCTCAAAACAGTCTTTTTCAAGATGTTCCATGTCTATTTTTCCATCATATAATCTTGGATGCTTTTTCTCACTAGAAGGTTTACCATTGGTGAGATAACTTAAATAGGCGTTATCCCGGAAATGGCTTTCCACATAAAACTCATGGCAATGACACCATTCACAAAAAGTCGATTTGGAGAAATAGGCATTGACCACTACATATTTGTTCAACCAGAGAGGTTCTTCTTTACGTACATGTAACATATGCAAATACTAGTTTGTCAATGTACACTTGACTTTCTCCGGCGTTTTGTCTGTGGCGTTTAGACGGCCTCCAAATGAAAATAGTTGTGAAGATATATGTTAATGATTCTAATACCAGATATTTCCAGTTTTTTTGTCGTCTTGGCGTAATCTAATCTGAAGGTCCAAAGAAGGAGGTGCATTTATCAGACTTGCTGATATGGCTCTGATCAAAAGCAATGGCGATATGGAAAGGTACTGAAACAGGCGCTAAAAAGAAAGCCAGTCGAGCTTATGCCCGAAAAGCAGATGATAACGTTGTTCGCCAAAGTGTCCATAACATTCCAACTGGAGAAAATTAATCCAGTCGGGAATTATTAGACATAAAAGTAGTACTTCAAGCATAATTTCTCACGCTATTTGTTTATCTTTACTGCTGATTTTAAGCGATACTGGTTATTATTGCAAATATTGGTTAAGTTCGTTTCTATTCATCCTTTCTAAAAGATGTAAGAAACCTTAATATAATGAATCTGGATAACTTAACCTATTTTTAGTTAATTAACAATTTGATGAACTATTAGAAATGAATAGCAACTATTTTTATAGTAACACAGTACTGTCTTCTAGGAATAAAAGATTTTTGGAAGAAGTGCAAACCATTGCAGAATCTATCAAACAGCAGGTATATGTGCTATCTGGTCCACTTATAGATAGTAAATATCAATACAATGATGACTCATTGATAATAGTATTGTCTTCCAAAAGAAAAATAGCTTTTGTCACAACCCGTAAAGTGGATGATGATTTCATGGATTTGTGTAAAGACATAATAGAAGATATTGGTTCTGTCAGCGATAAGTACGGATATAAGGAAAAAATCGGACGTCCAAGAAAGTGGAAAGATAGATTAACTGGTATTTATTCGGTAAAAGACATTAATGATGTCACAATGTGGTTTTGTAAGGATATTGCCATAAATGATGCTGACGATTTCAGGACATTGGATTTATTAGTATCGCTTTTTATTGGTAAAAACACAATATATTTTCTATCTAATTGAAAATAAAGTAGTTATTATCTATCTTGATAATAACAGGTAACGATTTAGAAACAAGCAAATTACAATATTCTGTTTCCTTTTGCATCAGTCAAAGAACGACTCTTTCAATGCAAATATATACTTTATTTTCAAAAAATGATATATTAAAGTTTCAATATAGCGATATTCTGATATCTACTTTTATTCATAATACACATTATATCAAATAAGATTTCAGGGTGCTAGTAATCAATAGCTCTGTTTCTTATTCTGTATAAACTCTAATAATTTAAGAGAAAGTTTATAGAAATATTTTTTTGTGTACCTTTAAAGATATGTAAAATGTAGTTATATGCATAGAAAAGAGAAAATAGAAAAAATAGCAGAACTATTTGCAAGATTTAGAACTGAGGTCGAAAGTTTAAATAGTTTAAATTTGTATGATATCAATGTTCATGCAGAAAATGTGATTATTCCTATTCTAAATTTGGTTTATGGAGTAAATTTAGTTAATATAAATAACAGAGTGAGGAATTCTGCTGCTATAGATCTAGTGGATACAGAAAATAGAATAGCGGTTCAAGTTACATCTACTAGTACTGGGGACAAAGTCAAACATACAATAAATGAATTTGTAAAAGGTAAACGTTGCGAGGATTATGATAGATTACTTATATATATCATAACAGAGAAGCTGAAAAAATATTCAGATGCTATATTCTCTGTAGCTTGTGATAATGAATTAGAATTTTCGGAAAAAGATATTTTAGACTATAGTGACATTCTTAAAGAAGTAAACTCTTTAATTAGTATTGCTAAAATAGATTCTTTATTACAATTATTGAAAGATGAGTTTTGTGAAGAAGAAATAAGTAAACGAAGATATCTCTTAGAACATAGAGAGATAATAAAAACAGAAGTGCTATTTCCGAATATACTTGAAGTAAATATCCCCTCAAAAGTATATGTAGGCATAATTGGGATAGATCGGGATGATATAATTACGCAATCTTGGAGTACTCCCAATAAACTTAAAAAGAGTGCATCCATGGGTAAGGTGTTAAGTAAGGCGTTTGAACTATTGAAGATCACATATTGCAGAGATTGGTTTACTTTTGAAGATAAAATTTTATCATTTAGGCCCTTGGATAACCGGGATGAACCTTTAAATAAGTTAGTGGAAATTGGTACGGTTGAAGAGTATTCTGTAAATGAATTTGCCAATGTTAGTTTCAAGTACGAAGAGGCACTGCTTCATCTTATAAATCGTTCTATAGAGGAGTTGGCTTCATACAAGAATATTCAGTGGTTGCCAAAAGAAAAATACTTTAGATTTAAGCCTATAGGAGTGCCCAGGGAACGAAAAATTACGTGGAAAAATAAAAAAATGGCAACGCGTTCTGTTGTTGCTGAAGTTTGGAATAGCGAAAAGAAGCAAATTTTATATTTTAGGCAACTTTCATTTAAAATTCAATCTTTTAGATCAAATGAAAAATGGTTTATAAGTATAACTCAGGATGGAGTTTTACTTATGATGGATATCATAGTTGCAAACAAGAAAGTCAATTAATTGCTCAGAAAAAAAACTTGGAAAGTAATTCTTCTGTTTACCAACATTTTATGTTTTTGTCATACTGTCTTACAAATAAATTAGAAGATAATGAGACTGAATATAAGTATATATCATTTTCTTCTCCTTTTAATTTAACACTAAATTATACTCTATTGTATGGAAATTAAATTACTAGACGAACCTTTGTTACAATTTGGCAAAGGGGAATATGTTTGTCCTCGGACAGGTATATATAAGTATAATGTGTCAGATATTAATGATATAAGACCTGATAAAATAGTTGTTGGGTTTATAGGATTGAGTGAAAGTATTAATATTGCTATTAGCTGGATTAAAAAATGTGGCAATCATATTGAAGCAAAAAAGAGTAAACAACCTAATCTTTTTACTAATTTTCCAGGATTTAATGAAACAGTCGGATTTCATAGTAAAATTGTATATGATGAATCGTATATACGTAAAATTAATAATTCGACCTTTGAGAAAATTAAAAAAGAAGCTAATGATATTGATCAGCTAATTCTTAAAACAGTGGAGCTTTATTTATCAGAAATACATTTTCTTGCAAACAATAAGAAGCCAGATGTTATTTTATGTGTATTGGATGAATCTTTGACAAAAATAATATATGGGACTAAAACTTTTGAAATAGATGATGATTTTGGAGAGGAGGATTCTGTGGAAGTTGAGGTTAATTTTAGGAGATTACTAAAAGCCAAAGCTATGGAATATAATATCCCAATTCAAATACTAAGAGATAGAATTGCTAAGCCTTCTTCTGAGATGCAAGATGAAGCAAGTATAGCTTGGAACTTTTTATACTGCCTTATATTATAAGGCAGGAGGTATTCCTTGGTCTTTAAAAAAGGAAACTAATAATATAACTTGTTTTGCAGGAATAAGTTTTTATCGTACCCGTGATAAAAAACTATTCAGACCAGTGTTGCACAAATTTTTAATGAACACGGTAATGGAGTAATATTAAGAGGGACTCCTGTAAAGGAGGATAAAAAGGATAGGCAACCTCACTTAACGGAGGAACAAGCATATAATCTTTTAAAGGAATCCTTGAGTGAATATTATAATGCAATAAAAATTTTTCCTCAAAGGCTTGTCATTCATAAGAGTTCGAATTATTCCGAAGAAGAAATTGATGGTTTTAAAAGGGTTGCTTATAATATGAATATTAATTCAATAGATTTAGTAACTATCATGCCTACAAGTTTTAGATTATATAGAGATAATGATTATCCTCCATTAAGAGGAACAATGTTTAGTCTTGATAGATGCCGTCATTTTTTATATACTAGAGGATATGTTGAGTATTATGGGACGTATCCAGGTAAATATATTCCTAATCCTATAGAAATAAGGCTTTTTTCTTTTGATGAATCTCCTGAACAGATATGTAAAGAAATATTATCCCTTACAAAAATGAATTGGAATAACACCCAATTTGATAGAAAATTTCCGATTACAATTGATTGTAGTCGGAATGTTGGAGAAATATTGAAATATGTGTCACCGGAACAAAAACCTCAAATTAAGTATAGTTTTTATATGTAGAAATTGTTGTTACGCTTAGAAACTCTAATTTCTTTTTGAATGAAAACAATCATTTTCTATTTTTGATTGGCTTACTGTCAACCTTAAAAAGGGGATCTGATTTCGGTGCTGCTGAAAAAAGTAGCCATATGACTTGAATCACATCGTTAACAAGTGGAGGATGTTTGCATTCACAAGAGTTAAGCATCCTTTTTTTTTCTATAATCTGGCATTATCTTACTTTTTTATATTGTTGATTTTCAATATATTTATATGATAAACCAATAATGATTCTATGTTAAATCCACAGACAGAAATCAAGTTTAGTGACTATAATTCGCTTTATGATATATTGAATCCTACTGTGAATGGATTCCGCGATTTCTCCTTGTCGTTCTTGATTGACTACAAGGCAGGCGCAAGCCTCTTCTCCGGCACGAACTACTCGCTCTACAGCGAGGGTCTGCACAAGGGTACGTTGCTTGGCCGTACAGTTGATAACCCGGGAGGCAGTGGCTTTATCGGTGCCGGTGTCATGATAGATGACAATGGAAAGATCCTTGGAGAGAACAACGTGGCGGTAAACGCGCAGGATTATCACAAGGGGATAGTCAACAATAATATCGCCGAGGAGTTCGTCTACAATGCCAGCTTCATCAAGTTGCGTGAGTTGTCGCTCGGCTATACCTTCCCGCAGTCTGTCTTGAACAAGATGAAGGTGGTGAAGGGCTTGAGCGTCTCGTTGGTGGGACGTAACCTATGGACTATCTTGAAGCATACCGATAACATCGATCCCGAGTCAGCTTACAACAACACGAACGGACAGGGCTTGGAGTTGAACGGTTATCCGGCCACGAGAAATATCGGTTTCAATGTCAATGTCAAATTCTAATCACGTTTGAAGAAGTATAATAGTATGAAAAAGTATTTAGTATATATGACGTGCGCCGCCGCGGCCATGATCGGGGGAACGGGTTGCAGCGATTTCGGGGATGTGAATATGGACCCGGAGCACCTGAATTCGGAGAATATCCCGACCGAGTTATTGTTCACCAACGGTCAGCATCAGATGTTAGGATCTGATTGGGACGTATGGCGAAACGGTTGTATCTATGCGGCTCAATGGATGAGCCATACCGCATCGTTCAATTGGTTGGGTAATGCGAATTACACTTGGAACGACGGCTACTCAGGTGCGTATTGGGAAATCTACAACGGTGACACGCGCGGGGCGCTCCGCGACATGAAAGATGCGGTGGAGGCTTGGAAAGAGGATCCGTCACGGCAGATCGATTACCAAATCGCTCGTATCATGCTCGCCTACGGCATGCACCGCATGACCGACCTTTACGGGGATATCCCCTACTCACAGGCGGTACAGCCGGAGTTGTATTCCTTCCCGGAGTATGACACGCAACAATCTATCTATATGGATTTGCTGAAGGAATTGAACGAGGCACAGGCCGCCTTGAACGGCGCATCGGCGGCAGCGATGAAATCGGCGGACAACTTCTACCAAGGCGATGCCTCGAAGTGGCGGAAGTTTGCCAACTCACTGATGCTGCGCGTGGCGATGCGTATGTCGAAGGTAGATCCGGCCGCAGCGGAGCAATGGGTGAAGACCGCGGTAGCCAACGGGGTATTTGAGTCGGATGCGGACAACTGCATGCTGATGCATGCGGGTGGCCTGACAACGAACGACTTCTCCGAGCCATACGCCAAGATCTACTCGCACGAGGATCGCGGCAACTTCTTCCTGACCGAGTATTTCGTGGATCTGCTGAAAAGTACTAACGATCCGCGCCTGTCGTTGATCGGTACGGTGTGCGAGGAGCCGACCATCTCGGTGCAGGCGGGTAGTGACTTCCAATATGGCAATTCCGATCCGGCCGTCCAGAAAGGCTTGCCTAGCGGTTTCTCCGACAGCCCCGATAGCCCGTGGTTCGTAGGAAACAAATACCCCGAGTTCAAGGACGAGGATTACCGCAGCACGTACAGGAGCCGTTATTCCACGATAAACCGTTATACCTATTCCGACTCGACGGGCCCGACGTTCGTCTGCACCTATGCCCAGACGCAATTGTTGCTGGCCGAGGCCGCCGTACGCGGCTGGGTAGACGGGAGCGCGCAGACCTACTACGAGAATGGCGTACGCGCTGCATGCGGCAGTTCGCACAGTTCCCCAACGGCACGGCGCTGTATAATCAGTATCTGACGCAGACCGCGATCGACCGCTATTTGACGGAGAACCCGTTCAATGCATCGAAAGCGTTGGAACAGATCAACACACAATATTGGATCAACTGTTTCTGTGATGAATATGAGACCTTTGCTAACTGGCGTCGTTCCGGCTATCCGGAATTAAAATCGACCTATGACCCGGCCAATCCGTATCCTAACGCAGATACGAATGGAGAGATCCCCCGTCGTTTCCGCTACCCATCAAAAGAGTCGCAAGACAATGCGGCTAATTACGAGGTAGCTGTTAGCCGTCTGTCCGGTAGCGATCACTTCAGTTCTCGCATATGGTGGGACGTGGCGAAATAAACTGTCCTACCGCTCACCGCAGATAACAAGAAAGAGGATGTCAAAGCTAAAATGACTACTCTAAGTAGTTGCAAATTGCAATTGTAAAGCTAAAAAAAGCTGTATTATTGCTTGACACATTAAGTTGTGCGTATAAGGTCTGTCATTACAATAGAAGTACATTGATAGGGACTATTTTGAATAACTGATGGCATGAGGAGATAAGAATGAGCAATCATCTTATCCCCTCTTTGTCTACTCGGTTAGCCTGTTTAGTTATATAGAATAATGTACACTGAATTTTGGTGTGATTATCTTACTATTCTATCGAAACAGGTACTTGTTCTCGAAAAAGCATTTTTATGAAACTACAAAAAACATTATGAATTAAAATCTTTAGCTATGAGGACAAGAAAGCAAGAACACTTGCCTTTCAGAAGGAGAGCTTCTTTCAAGGAAGCAAGTTCTTCTAGCAGACGGTCAATGCGGAAAACAAGTTCTTTTTCCCTTACTTTAGCATTATATGCACTAGCAATCGGTGTAGCCTGCAATGGCAACACTTCTTCAGCGTTATTTTCCATACAGTAAAGGATATGGCTGTAACTTGCCATTTACGGAATCCTAAAACCTTTGCCGAGCAAAAAGCCGGACTCGGATCGGAGGAAAAGAATTGGGGAGGCAACCCACAGAAAGGGTAATCCGATACAATCAATAAATTAACCAGCTACACCCTTGTACGAGCGAAATAATCCATCGTAGCCACTACATATCTAATCTAAGTAATGGTATCAGTACACCTATTACGTATATTATAGCGTACCCCCAAAGGACAAAAGGTAATATTTTCGGTAAAAAAATAAACGCTTTTTATTTGAAAAAGTAATAGTGATGCACCCGAAGTTTATGATAGGACTTACGCGACGAGTAATCAAACGCTGTGTGGATATTTTTATTACATAGATGCCTCAAACGAACCGGGACAATTGGTCATGTTGCCAATCAAAGAAGGGGTTTGTCAATATACCGAACTACTTGTTACAGCATGGGTAAATGACATGACCACATGGAACGGTGACAAAGGTAGTGGAAAACCTCTTCCTCCTAATATCAATATCAACTTTATTGGTCAGAATGAGGGTGAAAACCCGGTAGTCTTACATCGTTTTACGTCAGGAGATGCTTTAACGGATTATTCTGCTACCTATGATGATAGACCTGCTAATAAAAACGTAGGTAAATGGCAGCAAGTATGTTATACCATGGCTATCAATAATTCTAGCCAATTTGAGAAGTATTTCATAGAGGTACAAAATAATACCATTCATACTTATGGAGCAGACTATGCCATTGATGATGTGCGAGTATATAAAAAACCAATATTAAAGTGCGGAGAGAAAGTGCTTGTACAGCATCCTCTTTAATTGTAAGTTCCGATTATGGTACTTTGTTGCGCAATATGGGGTGGCATCAAGAGCCGGATGTGTTGAAAAATATTAATTTGACAAACAAGCAGGCTCGTAAGTCTCGCTATGGATTGATGGGGCCGGATCCTTACACGGATGATCCGCATAATGGTGTGGGCAATGTGTATTATGGTGTGGTGGAAACGGAAAAGTTTAATGACCCAAGTACATTTGGCGATCAATTGGATGATTGGGTGACGTTGAGTAAGAATTTAGCGGCGGAAAAAGATGTTGTATTGAAAAGGCTTTCCAAGAATATTCGTATAGCGGTACCAACCAAAAGGTATATAGAAGGAGACAAATTTGAGCCGATGCCCGGCTCCAAAGATGATGCTTTGGCAAGTGAGATTGTCATGAATATACGAGCAATCAATGATTTTATCTCAGATACGGGTGAGAAAGAGATAAAAGGGCCGAACGGGACTGAAAAAAAGACAATTTGGTCAAAAGAAGAGTTAGACCATGCGAATATAGATATAAATAAACTTAAAGATGCATTAACTACCCTAAAGGTAACGATTGAAAAGAGCGATGATCTCTCCAAGGTTACCGGAAAGATCACGGAGATCCCCAAGAAACCATAAATGCGATAAAGAGCAAGGGTAGTAATTTTAATAAGATATATGAGGAGTGTTTAGAAACTATTTATTCTTTCTTGAAGATTCCTCGTATTCATTGCCCATGGGAGGAAGGAATAGGAAGCCAATATATTATTTACCTAGGTGCGATCGACGTGAATAATACGGATCTTAAATTCAAGGGGGAGAAAAGTACGCCTGAAGCCCAACCCGCTTCGGATAGCTATGAGGTGGTGTTGTTTAGCGCACGTCATGTTGCCAGATCAGCATATGATGATGATGGAAATTTGATTGAAGTACCTACGATTAATTTTAAAGAACCTTGTTTGTTACACTCTCCTTTCACTGTAAATCCTTCTGTAACAATAGCGGTGAATGCTTCATCGACCGCTCCCGAGGGAATTGCCTGCATGGGGTCTATCGCGGAGGTAACCGCTGAGCTTTGGGTGGAAGAGGTGGATACCGAAGGAAATCCAACGGGCACTGTAAAACGGTTTACAGAAGCATATCCAAATGGAACATATACTTTTGACTGGTATTTAGGGGGGCTTGGCAGTATGAGCAAGAATTTTCTTCCGAACAAAAAGACCTTCAGGAGCTGTTGAAAGATTTCAAGGATAAACAAAATGATAAAACCGCATCGTTTACTAAAGATGAGATTTTGGAATTTTATAAAGATGATAAGGCAACCCAATGCTTGAAGAGATTGTTGGGTGATGCGGAACATCAGCCGAAGTTGATTATAGGAGGTAAGAATTAACAGGAACAGAAATATGTACCGATAGCTGTATTAACATCTTTGTCCGCAACAAATAAGAAGGGTGGTAGCTTATCGCTTACCTTTAATCGTGATATAAACAGTCGCTTTGAAGAAGGACGTACCTATTCATTACGCATACCTTTCGGCGAGTATAATGGCACATCGGAAATACCAAATTCATGTACCGGTTATGCGACCTTGTTGCTTAAGATCGTCCCCGAGTACCTGACTTGGAAGGGAGGTACCGACGCTGTTTGGTATAACGATGACAACTGGGATCAATCCACCCGAGCCGAGTTGTATATGGGCGGAAACAACAACGACACAGACGCTAATGGCTCAGATCCGATCGAGAATGCCTTCGCTCCGCTCTACTTCACCAAGGTTACGATTGATCCTAAAAAGGGAAATAATACAAATGTATTGAGATTGGAAGACGAAAGCAGGCTACGACAGGGAGATCAACGCAATACGTTGGATTTAAAAAATTGGCCAAATCTAAACAATATCCAATACGATATGGCCGTCAACAATACCGGAACTAACAATGCGATTAAGGTTGTCCCTTACTACGGCAACAAGGTAAACAAGATCTACTTCCAGCCGAAAGCCATGCTGATGAACCAGCACTATCTGGATTACGAGAAAGCTTGGGTAGAGTTCGAGATGTCGAACACGGAAAAGCGTTGGTCGCCTCTCCGCTGCAAAATGTCTATGCGGGTGACTTCTATGCCCCGCAAGACAATGGCCGACAGGAGACGGAAGCCTTTAAGGATATTAAATATGAGGAAGATAAAGATCTTGGAATCTCTTACAGCCGCTGGGCACCGGCCTTCTACCAAAAGGCTTGGAACAGCGCGATTGAGTATAAGCCTGATACAAATGGAGAAATGAAGGAAGTAGCGGCCGTCAAGTCCAACTGGAGTATCGAGTACAACGATGTAACCGTTTCTTACCCGATCGGCAAGGGCTTCTAACTGAGCGTAGAGGAGGTTCCTAATGATGGTATGGCCTTGGTTCGCTTTCCGAAAGAGGACAATGTTGCAAACTACCAATATGAGGCAGCGACGAAAGCATCCGTTTTAAGAGCGAATGAGTATCCCAAGGAGAAATCCGGGCAGTTGGCGGCGTATAAGAATACGGACGGCACTTTAAAAGTGAAGTTGAGCGACCTGTTCGGTGAGTCCGCAAGCAATGTAACCGGCGAGGGCAGCACCTCAAAGAAGCGTCATTTCTTGGTCGGAAATCCTTATATGACTTACTTGAATATGGATGTATTCTTAGACAACAATAAAAAGGTGCTGGGCAATAAGTACTGGACATTAACAGATGGCACGGTAAATGCGACAGTAGTAGGCACACCGGATGTTCCATTCGAAGGTGAATATACGACCGGTACCGTAGCCCCGATGCAAGCCTTCTTCGTGGAGTTGGCAGAGTATGCGCCAGTGGATGAAAACAACGAGATAACATTCACCCCGGAAATGATGTCGGCAACAGAGATAGCGAAAGGTGGGGCCACGACAAAGGGGGCGACAGCCACCAATCCGGTCATCACCATCACTGCGGAGAGAGGCGAGATAAAGAGCGTAGCCCGCTTATCAACCTCCGACTGGGCCGACAACGGCTATAAGGTGGATGAGGACGCTGTGGTTCTGCTCGATTCCGAGCTGGATGCGCTCATGGTCTATACCGTCGCAGGCAGCTTGGCGGCACAGGTCAATGCCGTGAAGAACATCCACAACATCGGATTGGGCCTGTACAATGACTCAAGGGAGGAGGTGACAATCACCATCAACGGCTTGAGTCGCCTGGCAAACCGGCTCTACCTATATGATGCCCACACGGGTAAGAGCGTCAAGATGGAGAGCGACAGCTACAGCATGACAATAGGTGGTGACAGCCATGGACGCTACTACCTGTGCGACAGCGAGCTCGACTCGGAGCTTGACAACGCCATCTCAATACAATCCACGCAGCGAGGCCGGGTGATAGTATCCGCCATTCGTCCGGTGAAGGAGATCAAGGTGTTCAGCCTAAGCGGCTCGCAAGTATGCGGCTTCTCGGTCAACAGCACTCAGTATGGCTTCGACCTCTCCGCCGGCATCTACATGATCTACGCCTCCGATGGCGAGCGGGAGCACACGGAGAAAGTAATCGTACGATAAAAACACTCGTAACCTATCACAAGCAAGAAGCTCCGGTAGCCATGCGACCGCTACCGGAGCTTCTTGCTTGTGATAACCCATAGACGGCATTTAGGTATACACTGGATTATACCGAAAACGTCCGTTACGAGAACTACGCTTTTAGCCCAACCGCTACTAACCGAAAGTTATCCTTAGATAACATAGATCATATATAGTATCCGTTTCGCCGGGATTTATCCGCATGGCGGGAGAACCGCGTCGATCGGCCGGGTACGTAATATCGTTTTGTAATAACCGGCAGCCTGTTTTTGTGACATTGATCATTTTCTATATTTTTTGGTTATATGTAATATGTTTCTAGTTTTATGAAACAAACGTTTTTTTTTTATCTCGATATGATTTTATATATTCATGGATGGTTGATGTATGGTTAACCGTTTTGTAAAATTAACGCCTAAATTATGTATCATGGGAAAGTTATTGTTTGAATGTTTTGTTTTAGCGAAGCCCACTAAAATGAAATCCGTTGGTCCTAAAAATAAATGTGTAAGTATATTTTACATTATATTTTTATTTGGTATCTCTTGCCAATATACACCAAAAGATACAGCCATTGAATATACATTCAAAGATACGGTAAAAGTACCTTCGAATATTGTAGACGAAAGGAGTTGCGAATTGCAGGTGGACTCCGTTTTTCCTGTGTCACAACGCAGAATACCGATCAAGATAATAAATCACATGGATAATGTTATTGAGATGGGAAGAAATGATTATAAGTTGGAGTTTTATGATGAGAGTTCTCAAACTTGGGAAAACGTGTTACCAGAAAGCCATGCTTACCTAATGATTACCGATGTAGTTCCTCCACGTGACACATTGGAATTAACCATATACGAGTATACAGGAAGGGCCGGGAAATACCGAGTGACTAAAAACGCCACGGTAACATATGGTCTCAGTAACAAATCTCGTGATTATCATATACTTTCGGGTGAGTTCCGTTTGGGTAATGAAGAGGATAGTGTCATTAATGATATGACAATAAAAAAGTCTGTTTATGATTGTTTCAGAGATACGTTTGGATATTATTACAGAACGAAATATGAAAGTTTACCTGATTGTCTCGGTGGAGTTTATGATACGGATCTGTATAATTTTATTATTTATGTAGTCGGAGATCTGGAGGAAGGGAAAATGTTGTTAAATAAAATGTTTGGACGTACATATTTTAGTGTTAAGCCTGCTTTTTTTTTCTTATAAATATCTAAGGCGGATGAATGATAGTGTGTTGTCTTTTACTATGAAAGAAAAGAACAAAAATATCTGTAAAGAAATAGGATTTCGTTATTGTTCGTTATCAGAGAAGGAAAATCGGATTTTTTTGTGTATTTGGATGATTGTAACGATTTATCCATCTCTAAATTTAAAGAATATATAGTAAATGATAGTTGCATTATATTTAGGCAATATGAAAATGTTCCTGTTATTGTCGCTGATTAGTATAATGTGTTCTGGTGTACATAAGAATACCGACGAGGAAGTCTGGAAAGACTTGCTAGGTAAAACGACCATCGCTAATACGAATAAGGATAAATATAAGGATTCGTTTCTCGTGGATAGCTTGGGAAAGACAATATATCCGGATTATTATGCGGGATCTTATGTTAATTCCGCCTGTGAACTGGTTATAGGGGTTGTAGGGGATACGTCCGTATATCGAGATGAGATAAGGAAAATGCTCGGCAATGATTTATTCTTGATTACCGAACGCGAGTATCCATATAATCATTTATTGTCTAAATATGACTCACTTATAATGGTTTTGGAAGCATTTATCGAGCAGAGGGACACGGGGAGGATAGAGTGCTATAAAGTAGGGATTAACGATCTCTATATATCTGAAGAGGAAAATCGAATAATGGTGGAGTTGATAGAAATCGATTCGGTACACGTACATCGTTTCTTGAGCCAAATTGCAGACATGCCAGAGATTCTGTTTAAAGAGGCCGATTTACCCGTGTTACATTGATAATCCAAGCTATCTATATGAAGTTACTCTCCGTATTCTCCTGCCAACCTTGTTCTGGTATTTCTTTAATTTGAATATAAGTACCAGCGCTTAAAGGCGATTTATTGTTTGATTAGGGACTATGTATCCTTCTATAAATGTTTTCCCCGTTATGGAAAAATAGTTCTTTTATGCCAATATGCTAAAAAATATAAGAGACCCAATAGGATGATTCTTTCATGGAAAACTCAAGCCATGATATGTAAAGGCCAGAAAGCCCCCAAAGAGTTACCCGCCGGAGGCTTATAGTTAGAAATACACGTTTAGCATGAGATATACGTATGCTATTTTATCTTTTCCGCTTGAATGCTGTAGCTCAAACTGGATTTTATCTTCACGTGCCAACCACCCGATCGCGCTGGCCAGCTCCATATCATCAAGCCCAGTTCCTTTTTTAACTTCCGCCAGTTGCCACTTTTTATGCGCGTCTGTGTTTAGGAAACGCCATAAGATCCCCGCATTCTTTCCAATAATCTGCTTATTCATACTTGTGTTATTATAAGATTGATAAATGGTTTCAAAATGGATAATGAGAAGCACTTTTACATTAATAGCGATACGCACCGTAAACATTCCAGCGTTTGTCTTTTATCCTTTTGAGAGGTTATATAAACAAAAAACCACCCCCAAATTTATAAATATAGTCCGTATTTAGGAATGGAATAAAAGGCTAAATAAAAATCACCCTCCTATTTTTATATTATTTTAACAACAAAAATCGCTTGATTGTTCACCTAGTGGAAGATCCGCCACGATCAGCCGGCCTGCCTATCTTGGACCGTAAGGCCGCAAGATCGCTTTCATTTCTAAACCTCATAGGAGTCTAATATCTTAATCCTGCCTATATATCCGTATTTCTCATCAAGGTAATTAAACAATTTGATTTCTCCTTTTCTTATGAAAATGATCTAAGGTTGTTACTCTTTGTGGTTTATCTTACAGACTTTCTTTGCGCAAGAGATGACACGAATCTTGTATTTGTTCCAAAATTCATTTTTTATGTTTTGTACTGCACTTTTTATGATAGATTTAAGAAATTGATAATGTGCTTTTTAATCAGATAAAAGATATAAAACATATAAATAAGGGTATACTCAATTGTTGTCTAAGCATACTCTCATTTTTATGAACATAAAAGATTACTTATTGTATTCTACAAGTGACGTTCCATTATAAGTGGCGATATTAATCGGATTTCCAGTTGCAGAAAGTTGAAATGTGTTATTCTCAAATAAAGCGATTATGCCGTCTTCTGCGTATGGTCTTCCTGTTTTATAACCTACCAGTGCAATACCATATCCTATAGCTCCCGTTCCAGCATCATTGAAAGTATATTTTTGCTCCTCGCTCCAAATAGATTTGATGGTAGCGTTTTTTATGGTGACATTAGTCTTTTTCAGCTCGAATGGGGTATCGGTACTGCTGTATGTCCCCTCGTCCACGGTCAGTGTGTTGGGATCGTCTGTTTCTTGGTTGGACAGATAAATAGCCGAGTGCGAGCTATTGATAGTACAATTTTTCAACGTGAAAACAGAACCGAGGATTGTCCCATTCTGAGTAATTCCATAACCATCTCCATTAAGATTAATAATGGTATTCTCCAATATTACATTCTGCTGTCTACCAATAACGATACCGCTTGTTTTTTGGCGTTGATAGTACAGTTCCTCATAACCAATGTACTGTGTATCGCCTCAGAATAATCACCACCACTGGTTCCATGCAAGATCGTGGATTGCGTATCCTCTGAGTTGATAGTGACATTATTGAAAACAACTTGCAGCTCTTTGGCAACGATTTGTATGCTGGAGCTTGATTTCGGTTTGATGTCAATGACATCATTGGCAAAAGCGCAGGTTTTACCAGATACATTCTCAGTCCCGTCTTTATATGTCATACTCAGTTTTGTGGCATTTAAAGTATTGCCACCTAAGTCGAGATTTAATTCTTTGCCGGGAGTGACAAAAAGTACCATGTCTGTGGTCAAGTCTTCTTGAAGTATCCAGTTTCCACCTTCAGTGAGAGCTGTCTGTAAATCTGATATGGATTCGACAATTTTGTGATCATGCTGGTTATCAAAATTCGGAAGAATCGAGATACTGAAATTGACATTGTTGTTAAACAGTGAGCCATAAACATTGGTTCGATACAAGCCTGGAGCGAGAGCAGTCATTCCGCTGAAGGGGTGGGGAAACAATCTGCGTGAACGCAAATACATTCTCGGATATGTGGCAAAAAAAGCGGCACAAGGCCGCTTCAATCATTTGCTCGCTTTTTTTCTTCTTAGAGGCAGCCTTCTTTTTTAGGCCGATCCGTTTTTTCCTCTTCTTTTTCCAGAGCCGGATAAAACCTGGTAGCTACCATAATGACGCGGTTACGCTTCTCACCACTTTTAGAATCCGTCCATTCTTCCGGCTTGAAGTAGCCTTCAACGGTAATCAGCTCACCTTTTTTAATATATCGAGGGAAGCCGCCGCTTCATTCTTTCTCCAGGCTTCAATCCCCATGAAAGCGGAAACATAAGAGATTTCTCCGCCTGTCTTGTCCGCACGGCTGACTGCGATAGAAAAGCGTGCCATGCTTGCTGTTCCAAAACTACGGAGTTCTGCGTCCTTTCCGATAAAACCTGTCACTGCGAATGAATTTTCAATTTTTTTCATATCTCTGATTTTTTTAGAAGTTAATTAATCAATTTTACGGTGCGAAAACTGATTGTTGACTTGGGGGGACACCATGAAAAAAGGGATAAATACGCTTTTTTTTACTTGTCAAAAAAGGAAGATTTGTACCTCTTTTATTGGTTAAGATGGCAACAAATAATTGGGGTTAAATACACTTTTTGCACGAGGCGGAAAAAGGAAGATTTCAGCCAAATAACAACGTGATATTTGTGAATCGTCCCCTTATCCCCGTAAAAGGGATTAGCGACAATCTATATTTGCGGCGGAAAATGATTTGACTTCACTAAAAAAATGATATGAAAAAACAAAACTTGAAAATCAGTAACAGGTTTGGAATGGACGCAAGAAACAACCGGTTAGACAGCAAGCATGGCACATTCCGAAAGTACAGTTGGCCGCCTATCGATACACCGGAAGAAACATCTGCAATTCCTTAAAAAAGATGAAGCCGAAAAATGAAGCGTACCATATTCCACGTATCGAGAAAAGTGGCTGCACGGTAATATGAAAGGCTACACCGGAAAAATGGGAAAACGGATTCTGTGGGGAGAACATAACCATATGGGCATACGGCCACCACACTTGTTTCCGGAAAAATAAGATTATACGACCGGAAAAATAACAAGACATCCATTCGGAGAAAAGCAAGGGTTGGACCGGACTGCCGATTTGGGGGCGAAATATCCGGCTACCTATCTACGGCCCTAAAAGGCCGGGGCATATGAGTAAACAGTAAGGTGAGAGAACACAGCATCCCACAAGATGATGCGTGAACGTACCGGATGCCTGATTCCGCAGCCAACGAACAACAGTGAGGACTAACAAGAATCAGGCATACCTTAATGGGATGGTGGGAGTAAAGAGAACTGCGTGTACGCTATCGCAAACCAGCCCGAAGGCACTAGTGGCGGGTGGGGAAAAGGTGACTCCCTTCAGATAAGATTCCAAATCAGCAAATAACCCGGCCAGTTCAGTTCAAGCTTACTGTTTCTTCGACTCCAACAAGTTCAAATCATCGGTGACCAACCCATCCAACACATGTTGGATTTTATCAGATATAGCCTTGCCTATGCCATACTTGGTGCATAATGATCGAAAGTTACTTACAGCATCGAACACCTGTAGTATCTTCTTTTCGGGTTCCTCCACAAAATCCTCGGCGAAGTTAACGAAATCACTTGTGGTCAAGGCCGACCTTTTGCCCATCACGCCCATCGAATGAATGTGCGCAGAAGGATTTTCCCATGTATTTGCCGTGAACATCACATCGTATGCAGGTGACAAGCGCCACGCCCCAGTCTTGTCCATAATAAACGATATGTTCTTATTATGATCATCAGATATACCTGCTACATGATTAAATACCATCCTGATAAATATCTGGTCTTTGTCTTCCTGGGGAAGTTTCAGAGTCTCCGCTATCCAACATAGCTTCATATAATCATCTGCCCCCGGCATGATGGCCGCGAGAGTCTGGCTAAGAATCTTTTTTCTCCATTCTTACGATCAAATCTTTCCGTTACGAAATGATTTCTTCCATCAATTTCTTTCAGGAAGCATGGCATCATGTCAATCCCTGCCGCCGCTGCCATTTCGCTATATACCATTTCTATCTCTGTGGTAGGAGAGTCATCTGCTTCTTTGAATTTTATGATATACTGTTTGAAATTTTCGGGTAAATCCACCTGGCCGGAACGGAACTCTTCCGTTTCGGTATTATAGGCAATCACCGCCTTCGGGCGCATACCACCGGCAGAGGTCCCAAGATATACCAACTTTTTCATCGTGAGGCTATCCTCCGGCGATATGGCAGCAGCATCCCGATCATTATATATTTTAGAAGCCAATGTTGCCAATGATGACATATCCACCGTCTCTTGGATCTCATCATCATTAAATTCCGGTTCAAATTCCAATGCTCCCATAGCCCTCTTACCAATATAGGAAAGTTTCAATAGGGGTAATGATTCCGTAACCTTTATATTGTTATCCGTGAGCCACTGGTCAAACAAGGAAGATCCCCATCTATCAGGAAGCGCATCCGCAAGAAATTCCGGAAGCCCTTGATATAACTTATCCCTATTTCCATAAAAAGACGCAAACAAAGGGGTTCTCTTGGGATGGGTGGAAGGACATATATCATAATCCTGTTTCCTATATTCATCAGTAAATTGGAATACGGAACAATGCTTTTCAAAATCCCAATTCAATTTGCCAATACAAGTTCCCCACAAATATACATTCACTATAATTGGTTCTTTCTTCATGCCATCTTACGTTTACTATTAATTCTTTGTATTCTCTTGCCTGTTTTCTCATTGATAAGGAATGGAGAGTCTGGAACTTCCGGTACAAGACCGACAACCCCTCAAGTGTTCCACTGATACGCAAAATCTTAAGCAACGTACTCAAGGCAATATCATTTACTTTGCAAGATTCTATTCTTTTTAATTGTAATGATGGATACCCCCGCCTTATCCGCAAATTCTTGTTGAGAAAAACAACAGCTAAGTCGTATAGCCTTAACCCTCTTGCATATTTCCTTAACAATACTCTCATCTGAGAATTCATATATTGTATATGTATCATATAATTTTTTCATAGAGGAAAATATATTTAAGTATCATTTTTGATACAAAAATATCGATAAACTTGAAAAGCACCAAATTTACAAGCATTTTTTAACGTGTAATCTTTTTTTCTAATGTAAAAAAAGCGGCTTTATGCCGCTTCAATCATTTACGACAGAATATTTTTAGGAAACAACAGCATGATCTGCGGCAAATAATCTTTCAACGTGATCCGTAATTGTTTCAGTGCCTGTTGGATCCGGTAGTCTACCGTTTTGGGGGATATTTGCAGGAACTCGGCTATCTCCTTATAACTTTTATTTTTGAAGCGGTGCATGACAAAGGCTTCCCGGTAGATGGGAGGCAAAGCGTCTACCACTTCCTTAATCCTTCTTTTTAGCTCTTCGAGTTGGTAAAAATCGGTCTCTTGCAGCATTTCCTGCATATTCTCGTAGAAAAAGGTATCGGCCCTTAGTTGGGAATGATGGTGAGCAATCATATTAATTGCACGATGGTAAACGGTTTTGAACAGATATTGGCTCAGTGATGTTTCGAAGATTTGTGTTTCCCGATTCTCTCACAGCCATAGCATCACGTCTTGCACGATCTCTTCTACATCTTTCAGTTCGACAAACCGAGTGGCGTATGTACACAAGATAGGATAGTATCTTCTGAATAAAACACCGTATGCTTTTAGATCCCTATGTTGCATGGCTGAAAGTAAAAAGCGCTCGTCTGTGGTTTGTAGTATTTCTTTTTCCATATCTTTGGTTACAAAAGTAATTTTTAATTCTGCAAATTCAAAATACTTATGAAATCCATGTCTGAACTTAGATTAATAAGTTTGTCCGAATTGCCATAAGGAAATTACATTCATATAATCTTGTCCGATATCGTCTTTTACAACAAAATCGTTTTCAATGCCTTGCAATTACTTTTGTTCTTCCTGCACCATGCGGACCGATTACCCTATCAGACGGTTGTTCCAATTTATATGGTCGAACATATATCGATGAAATGCAGTCGATATGGGACGTAACATGGCATCGAAACTTATTTGTAATTTTTCCATGACTCTTTATTTGTTTACGCAAATAAACTTGTTTTGCACTATAGAATGTGTAAATTCCGCAAATCAGGTTTCCTTAACAGGATAATGTACTTTGATGGTCAGTACTATTTTGATAATTCCGAATGGACCTTGATTTAAGGGTATAAACAAGTAAAAAGCTCTTTTATGTAAAAAAAATTAAAAAACACCTTTACGTTTAGGAATCCGTCTGACTTCTCTTGTCTAATAGATAAACATGGATAAAAGACAGACATGGAAACACAGAATACAGATATGATAGAGTACCTTCTCCCTCGCTATTGTTCTGGCGAAGCGACAGTCAAGGAATGTCGGCAAGTTGAAGAGTGGATCAGGTTATCGGATGAAAATTATCGGATTGCCAAACAGATTCATACCCTTTATCTGGCGACAGATACGATGCAGGTATTGTTGAAAGTGGATACGGAGAAAGCGCTATCTTCTGTCTGTCAAAAGATGAGCAAGGACAGTGTCCGTCCACAAGTGAGCATGCTTACTTTACTGCAACGGGTTGCAGCAATTCTGTTTATTCCACTTTTGATCGCTTTCGGTATACAAACACTGAGACCACGTCCGCCCCAAATAGCTCAGATGATTGAAGTAAAAACGAATCCGGGTATGACGACTACTATTCAGTTGCCGGATGGCTCTATTGTCCATCTTAATTCGGAATCGAAACTAACTTATCCCTCTTTTTTTGATAAGGACAAGAGAAGGGTTACATTGCAAGGAGAGGCCTTTTTGAAGTGCAGAAAGATCCGGAGCATGGTCTTGAAATCACTGCTCCCCATGAAACAAAAATAGAGGTGCTGGGTACCTCATTTAATGTTGAAGCCTTTGAAAAAGATCCTTTTGTTGCGACTACATTGATCAATGGTAAAGTTCGTTTCGGTTACATGAAAAACGGTCGAATGACGGCTATAGAGATGAAACCGGGGCAGAAACTAACTTATGACTCTTCTTCCTCCCGAGCCCAATTGGCTGAAACGAACGGCGAGTCAGAGATTGCTTGGAAAGACGGAAAGATTGTTTTTCATGCGACCCCTTTACCGGAAGCTTTACGGATGTTGGAGAAGCGGTTTAATGTAACCTTCGTATTATCCAATGATCGTCTTCGTGGTGAAGCTTTTACCGGGTCTTTCAGTCATCAGCGGTTGGAGCGTATCTTGGAAATATTTAAAATATCGTCTAATATCAAATGGCGTTATTTAGATACGCACAATATCGAGAATGAGAAGGCTAAGGTTGAAATCTATTAGGCACAATTTAAAAGTAATTTAATAACACATTAAAACACGCAATGTATCATGAAACACACCAGCAGACCCCCATAAAGAAAAAACATCCGGAAAAATATTGGCGTATTCTTCCGGATGAAATGAATTGACTTTAAAATGCTTGTTTGGCGACAAGCAGTAATAAATCATTTTTTATTAATTAGATCACTACAAAGTGATGCAAAAACATTTTATTACCCAACAGTTTTGGGTAGTATCAGAGTTATTTTGGTTTACCTTAAACAAAATTCCAAGAGTTATGAAGTTATACATATTCTTGTTGTTCTGTTCGATTGGCTTGGCACAAGCTGCAAATAGCTATGCTCAGAATGCAACTGTTAACCTGAAAATGCAGAATCAAACGGTTCAAACCGTATTGGATGAAATAGAAAACCAATCTGAGTTTTCGTTCTTTTTCAACACGAAGCATGTCGACCTGAATCGTAAAGTTTCGATTGATGCTGAAAACAGTGATATATTCAAAGTCTTAGATCATATCTTTTCCGGAACGAATGTAAAGTATTCGGTAGTGGATAAGAAGGTTATTTTGTCGACAGAATTAGTTTTACAGCCAAGTGTATCGCAGAATAAAAAACGGTAAGTGGTATTGTAAAGGATGAAAATGGTGAACCGATAATAGGAGCGAACGTAATAGAGAAAGGAACGGCAAACGGGACAGTGACAGATATGGATGGCAAATATACTTTAGAGGTATCATCTTCTACTGTTGTTTTGCAGTTATCTTATATTGGTTATTTGACAAAAGGGAAAGCTACCCATCTCCCGTTTATCAAAGACGGCCAGGAAGTGCATCTTGCCCTTTTTCTAAAGCAAAAACCAGAGCATCAGGAAACAATCCGATACTTTCTTCCAGAAGATATTATAGAAACCATCTAGCCATCCACCAATCGTATGAAAGTCGATTTCAACCAGATAAAAACAACCATTTCTCTGCCCGATTTCCTGCTGGAACTGGGATGGAAAATCGTGGAAGGCTCTTCCAACGCCTGTCCTAAGATGAGCAACGGAACGCACACCATTGTCATCAAGCGGAACTCACAGAACCAATATACTTATTGGGATGTGCATAGTGACAACGTGCGTGGCCGTAGCATCATGGACCTGATGCAAGAGCACTTGTTTGAAACAACCGGAAAAATGCCGACCTTGCGTGAGGTGGGGAGATCCTTCAGAACTACATCAGCACCAACCGTATCACGACACCCGAAAAAAGCCGGTATGATGTAAGCAACACAAGCATGAGACCGGACGAGCTTCAATTCTACTTGCGTCAGCTACAACCCTACAAGGGTAACTATCTCCGGAAAAGAGGTATCTCAAAAGAGAGCGTTGAAAGCCCGGTGTTCAATAACACGTTTTTTATTCGTGAGGTAAAAAAACTAGGAAGCATCTATCGGAATGTATGTGTGAAGATGTACAGTGAAAAAGGCGTGGAAGCCATTTCACAACGGAATGAAGCCTTTAAGGGAGTCATTGGCGGCAAGTTCGGCTGTTTGGCAACCAGCAACCACGATAAAAGCCGCCCGATAGACATTCTCTACATCAGGGAGTCGTTTATAGACTGCATCTCCCACTATCAATTACTCCATTCCGGAAGCAATCTCAATCTTGTATATGTATCTACAGAGGGAACATTCACGGAAGGACAGATGAAGCTGTTACGCCTAATCCTTGAGAAGAATCGGGTGAAAGAGCTTCGAAGCATCTTTGACAACGACAAACAAGGGTACAAATACACCTTATGGCTGCATCGTCACTTTTATGGCGACACAACTGACATCAAGAGCTTGAGCGAAAATAAACTCTGCGACAAGGTGCATGAATTAAAAAACGTCGAACTTTCGGAAAATAAGGATTGGAACGATGATTTGAAAGCCTCATGCGTGACCTGTAGTTCCGCGGAGAGCGGTCAATAACTTCATCAATCCACATCGCGGTATCCGTTCCGGGGGACAACCACATGCAACCGCCGATCCGGCGAAAGCACGATCAGCCGTTCGATATACACGTTCAAACGCATCCCTATCCCAGGATATACGCCCCCGTCAAAAGCCAACGCCCTTCCGGTAATTCCTCGTATCCAGATAAGGGTGCCCTTCCAGACGGTTTAGGTACGGAGGTTCCAACTCCCCGGTATAGATATAGGCTTGATTACCGACTTTATCCACATAGCCTCCCTCCTTACCGTCTGTCGATAAGCCTTCGGGCATCGCTAGTTCCTGTGCTGCGGCTTGCCATCCGCAAAGGAGTTAAAGTATATAAAAGATGGCTTTCCCTGTTCGCATGATCGGGTTCCTATTTTAATACAAACGTAGCCAACAAGGCTTTATGATCGCTAGGCCATGTGCCAGCTGGAGCAATAAAAGAATCTTGGCTATCTTTGTCTCTCTCTATGCGCTCACCATATAAGACAGCCCCTTCTGCTCCAACGATACGAACGTCCTTTAGCGCGACAGCTTTATTCGGATAATAATAAATAAAATCAATCCTCTCCCGATCGTCTGCTTCCGGAGCCCAAGTCAACTTCTTTAAATCAACCTCAATATTATTTGTTGGAAATGTAAATCCTGGATAAATAACCGGATTCGGATAAATCTCTCGGAAAGTATCTTTATAGCCATCCTCTATCAATATCTTAGAACAATCCCAATTTACAACCATTCCTCGATGTTCACGAATATCTTTCGTATCGGCTTGCCAATCCAAATGGGAAGGTTCGTTAAAATCGCCACCAATCATAACAATTCGCCCATGTTCTCGTTCTTTCCGCGCATCCTCAACAATCGCCCGCACCTCATCATCCCGAAAAAAAGAAGCCTTGTTATCCGCCAATATGGAATCAACGTCAACCACAGGCTGTTTCATCTTCTTCCAAGTACAACCATCATATCCCCTCGGTAAGTAATATGAACAATTCATCCAATCCAAGTGGGCGGAATAGAGGACAATCTCTTCACCTTCAATTTGAAACATTGCCTTAATCACTGATCCACGATCGTTTTTCAAGGGAAAAACCACTTCTTGCGACTGAATCTCATATTTTGACAAAATCCCCGTACTCACACTTTCCTTTCCATAATACCTCATCCCCTTTTTTCCAAATCCGTCACCAAACGAGAAATAAAAGAGATGCCATTGTAATTACGGACCTCACTAAAAGTAATCAAGTCCGGACTCAATTCAACGATATTGTCCACTATCCCCCAATAGCCATTCTCCACTGAGGTCCCTTCTTGCCAAATATTGAATTGAAGCACCTTCAGCTCTTTCCTCGAAGATTGGCAGGCGGTCATAACGACCGCCACCAACAATATAAAAACAGATCTCATCTCATTCCTTTCCTACTTTAACAGCCACATTACCTCATTCGGAGTGTCAATACCACCAAACTGACGCTCTATAGCGGCTTCTATATTTTCACGATTCTGTGAATACTCACTACTTGGATACATCCAGCGGAGAGGTAATTGTGTATTTACCTCATTCATGTTAGTTGCCGGATCAATCGGAATACGGGGATATCCCGTACGACGATAGTCATAATATCCATTAAAACCTAACTGGGCAAAAAAAGCCTATCAATTTTTGGTTCATGATCTGCTCCAAGCCCTTAGACTCATCAAAATTAGCCTTACCACTCAAATATTCGTTAATGTACGCTTCATCAATCGTCACTCCATGCCGATAAGCTTCCGGCGTATGCTCGAAAGTAAACAGCATAGCGGCACGTACGCCATTCTCATAATGTTGCCGTGCCGTTGCCGGAGTTTTCCATCCCCGTAAAGCCGCCTCCGCTAAAACAAATTGTATCTCAGAATAAGCGATAAATTTAACAGGTTCTCCTTCGGGCACACGATGATAACGCTCATTGAAATGAGAATGCAATCCCCCTGCGAACTCCGCTTGCACCAGGCCATACTCCAATACAGGATTTACGCCACTATAAGAATCAAACGAATCGGCAGGAGCATCCTTAAATCGAGGGGCAGGTTCTGCGTAATAAAACAAACGACGATCTTGCAACTCTTTCATCATATCCACTAAGAAAGAGCTCATCACCGGATACGACCAATAATTTTGTTTTTCAAAATAAAACGGATACCACTGCGAACTTTTACCCGCATCATAAACACGTTGATAAGATTCTCCCTCATTTTCCATCAAAGGCTCCTTAGCTACTTGCTCAAACAAGTCACGTACATTTATACTACCTACCGTTTGCTTCTTGCTCAACATGTTCAAGACTCGTAGCGTAAAACTATTCACATTCTTCCGCCACAACAAAGGATCTCCATTATATACAGGATCTCCCTTAAAGGTTGCAGCACTGGCAAATAATCGGGAAGACTCACGCAAATCATTCAAGATAGTAAGGAACACTTCTTCCTGCGTATCATATTTAGGAGAAAAAATACCATCACCCTCACCCTTCAAGGCTTCCGAACAAGGTATATCCCCCATCTCCATCGTAGTCTCATAAAAAGCATAAGAGCGAATAAACAAATTCAACGCACGATAAGCATTTTTTTCTCCTCCTCCGACAATGTTTCACTACCCACAGCCAGCTCTAACATTTTCTTTGAGTCTGTCAAATAACCATACCGAGAAAAACTGGAACGTTCAAACTTATTGTAAAGGTACCACTCCATGTGTTCCGTACAAGAAGAAGTTTTTAACAACCAAGAATTATCAAAAAAATGCTTGCCTATAATACTCTCTGTCGTTTTCAATATGACATTGGTTGCCAAGAAATCCGGAGTTACCGTTGTTGGCGTATCAGGATTCAAATTGATCTCATCAAAATCGCCACATGAGCAAAACGCCAAAGATATCAATAAGGTAGAAAATATCTTCTTCATATTCTATTTGTACTTAAAAAGTTAAATCAATATTAAAACCAACATAACGAGAAGTCGGAGTATTTAAGTTCTCCTTACCACGATCCGGATCAGAAAATTTAAATTCTTTCGTCCACATTAACAGATTCTGTCCGATAACACCAACTCTCACTTTCTTCATCAAGAGTTTTTGAGCGATCGTTGCGGGAAGTGTATAATTTAATGCTACTTCTCTTAGTTTCAAGAACGAGCCATTCTTGATATTTTGACGAGCATCATGATCCCAAGGATTCTCATTATAATTCATCGTGTAATTTTGATAAGACACAGGAACATCATTTGGAGCAAACACACGAGTATCTTCCAAAACTTTTCCATACGGATCATAAGAAGCCGAGCCACTTACAACCTTTACGCCCGACCCTATGTAATTTTGCTTACCATTTACCACCTCGTCATAACGCCAGCGATTATCGCTATCGGGATGAACACCGGAATGCCACATGGCCTGTTCCGTCCATGAGTACATCACACCTCCGATACGACCATCGATCGAGACACTCAAATCAAACCCTTTGTAGAAAAAACGGTTTGTCCAGCCTAAAATACACTTCGGATCCTTATATCCTATAACAGATTGATACTTGTTCTTCACCGGAAGTCCCGCTTGATGAACGATATTCCCGGCATGATCAGTTTCCCAATCCGTGAAAAAATATTTATCATAACGCTCTCCAACACCAATACGGGGATCTTGCGAACTGTATACAGGATCTAGCTTATCATAATACCAATGCCAATAAGCAACATTCAAAGCGCTTTCCCATTGAAACTCTTTTGTCACGATCGGTTTTCCGGTAAGCGTAAACTCCATACCTCTCTGACGTAACTCTTCTGCGGTATTGGTTATAATCTTCTTGGCTCCAGAAGCCTCAGATATATCCGCTTCAATCAAACGATCATAACGCAAGCGACTGAAGAAGGTATAATCAAATCCCAAACGATTGTTGAAAAAACGAAAATCTGTACCAAACTCATAAGAGGCCTCCGTTTCCGGCTTGATATTCGGATCTCGTAATTTGGAAGGATAACCAGCAGTAGACATACCATTCCATACATCCGTATTCACGTCAAACACCCTATTGATCTCATACTCAGATAGATCTTTTTTTGCGACAGTCCATGATGCACGAACCTTCCAAAAATCCAATACCTCCTCAAGCGGGTTATAAAACGCAGTCGGTATAAAACTTCCAGAAACAGAAGGATAAAAATAGGAGCGAGAATCAGAGGGAAGTGTGGATGACCAGTCGTTACGAGCCGTCAAATCCACATAAATTGCGCTCTTCCAAGACAAACCAACTTTTCCATATATACTGTACAAAGCCTTCTCCTTTATCTCCTTAGAAGTACCAGGACGCTCAACAGAAGCATTTAAAGAATAAAAACCGGGAACTGACAAACCTCCACGCGTCCAAGAGTCTAGATCATCCTGCTTGTACCAAAAAGAAGATAATCCCACAATCGCATCAACTGTAAAATATTTCCATGTAAAATCACCATTCACAATCAAGTCATTATTGAAAGAAGATCCCCCCTTTTTTTCGATATTCATAATCACCACGTTTTTCGCCGCTATCACCCACTGAACGACGCTTTTCCGTGCCGTTATCATAATTGTCGAAACCGGAACGTAAAGTTACCTTAAGATTCTTCATGATATCGTAACTCAAGGTAGCATTCGCATTGAACAGATTATTATCTCTCGAATCAATTCGCTCGTTCATTAAGAAATAAGGATTATCATACCAAGCAGAAAAACCCCAATTTTGCTGCTGATCCGGAACCTTCCAATAATTTTTGAAATCACGAATGTCATATTCCGTACCTCCCCAAATCAGCATATTATAAAGGATGTTACCTCCACCATAATCCACTACCGGCATATTGGGTGACTTCATCTTCTTATAAGACATTCCCGCATCCAGTTTGAACTTCTTATAGGTAATATTCCCACTCATATTCACGATATACTTATCCAATGAAGAATTGGGATACTGTCCATTCTGATGCACCTGCGTGGCCGATACACGAAAACCACCCAGTTCTCCAGATTGAGATACATTTACATTTGTATTGGTCACCAAGCCAGGACGCATAAAATTCTTCACATTGTCACGTCCTTTGGAAACCAAGGGCATCACTCGCATGGTCATTGTCTCCGGATCATATTGCTCAACCTCACGGCCGTCCATATAATCACCCCAGACATAACCACTATTATACTCCATACGGCCATAGTTTCCTGTACTATAACTAGATTGCACCTCTGGCAAACGTAAATACCCCGCTTGAAACATAGTATTATTTGACACATTCACGGTCAGTTCTCCTGATTTTCCTCTCTTTGTGGTAATCATTACAGCACCGGCACGCCCTCGTACGCCATATAAAGCCGAAGCAGTAGCTCCCTTCAAGACATCAATACTTTCGATATCATCCGCACTGATATCACTCAATGTAAAATTGCCATAAGCCACACCATCCACTACTATCAATGGATTCTCACCCCTTAATTGCAATTCCGGAGCCTCTGAGATCTCGGAGCTATTATTGATAGACAAACCCGCTATCTTTCCCGTTAAGCTAGTAGCCACATCCGTACCCTTAACAGCCGTAAGTTCCTCACTACCGACCTTTTGCACAGAATAACCTAATGCCTTTTCCTCTCTCTTGATACCTAACGCCGTAACGATTACCTCGTCTAATTTCTGAGTATCTTCCTGTAGTTTAACTCTATACACTGAGGATTTATTTATCGTAACCTCTCTTTTTGTACATAACCTATAAAGGAAATCAATAAAACCGCCCTATCCGGTACCTCCAAGCTAAAATCACCATCCAGTCCGGTAATCGTACCTAGCGTAGTACCCTTCACTACGACATTAGCTCCAATAATTGGTTCCCCTTGCGGATCCGTAATGACACCTGTGACTTTTCTATATGATTGCAGCTTCTCTTTTATTCCTTTTGCAGGATTCGAATCCGTCACCGACAATATAATACTATTGTCCAAAACTTTATACGTAACGTTGGTATCCTCAAACAACTCTTCAAGTATCGAAAACACATCTTCGCCATCGCTTCTAATAGAGACCTTCCTACTGGTGTTTATTTTTTGATTATCATAAAAAAAGCTGTACTCGGATTGACATTCGATCTCCTTTAATACATTCTGAACCGATTCATTATTAACTTCAATAAATAAAGAGGCAGACTGCCTACGCTCAGTAATACCATACCCCATACTGATTGATCCCATTAACAACATGCCAGCTAACTTCATCCTTAATGGCAATCTACAACTGTTATAGATGTTTCCCATAGATTTAAATTTTTTTTAAGATTAAAACGTCATGATAATGATTCTCCAGGTCTGGATACAACCAAGTTTCTGTCTAAGTCAAGAATATGTTTCATTCATATTTTTAGAATTTAAAGATTAAACAATTAATAAAGTATCACTCTTTTTCAATACCTCACCATTTCCTCCAACCTCTTGCTCTATGGAATAGTTTATATGAGAGGCTATTTTAAAATGCTCTAAAATCCGATCCAATCTCATATTCTTAAATACCCCAGTAAAAGAACAGGATCGTAAATGATCGCCTCTCACCTCAAATTCAACATTGAAACATTTGCTCAATGTCCATAAGACCTCATCTAATGGAGTGTCTCTCAAGAGTATCGTACCATCTCTCCAAGAAATGTCCCTTTCCACATCCGTTTTGCACATATCTACATTTTTTGGACTCGATCGTATATCACCTTATCTTCTGGTCGCATCAATAAACAACGCTTCTCCTTCTCCGCATTTACGTATGACAACCGGATCGATCCTGAGATCAATGTGGCCGAGACAAATCCATTATCCTTATACGCATCGACATTAAAATCCGTACCAAGTACCTCTATCGTAACTTGATCCTCAACTGAATGAACTATAAATTTACGATTCGGGTCTCTCTCCACCGAAAAATAGGCTTCTCCATTCAACTCTACCTCCCGTCGATCTTGAGCAAATTCAGAGGGATACTTGATATGTGTATTTGAGTTCAGCCAAACCTTAGATCCATCTGGCAGCATGATCGTACCTGTCATTCCTGAATTCATTCGTACCTCGATCCACTCTAGTTGCCTTGAGTCCTTTTTTCAACAGATAGATACTCACGCTGGATAATAAAATGATCAAAAGAATAGCTGCGGTTTGTTGAAACCTTGTTTTAACAAATAACCAAGATCGCTTACGAAGCATTTTCCTTTTGACCTGTCGTAAAGCTTTCTCCGATGATGTTTTTCTTAAATTAGACCATGTCGTTGTAGCGAATAGAATATAATGCACATCACGAGCAATTTGTCTATTTTTCTCCGATGCTTGTATCCACTCTTCCACACACTCAGCCTCTCTATCCGTTAACTGTTTTGTAAAGTAACGCAAGAGAACAGATTCATTTATTTTGGGGCAAAAACGACTTTCCATAACTCTTTTTTATACATAAGAGACATAAGCCAAGATATCTCCTAAACAAAAAGAAGAAAAAATGTAAATATTTTTTTTCATACGATTTATAATCGTTATATAACGTGAGTTCGATGTAAAATCAGAAAATAGCAAGTCGCCCGTCGTCGATGAACTTTAGGCGGGTTTCTTGTTCAAAAAGCAGTATTATAAGCATTGTGTATGAATGACTTGCAGGAGGATATGGAATATGTTATTCCGGGTTTCTTACATATCGCTTTGGTCAAGTTGACAGCGACAAGCGATGCATTGAAGTGAAAATCCAACTTTCTGAAGTCAGTTGACTGACAGTTGGTGATTCCTGCATGCTGCTTTCCATCTCTAAAGCAAAATTCCAATTGGAACCTGGTTCTGTAATAATCCAGAACCTTGCGTCCATTCATAGAATCGTCTGTAGAGAAATAAAGCTGCCACTTGTCTATCCTCCCGTCCATCGGATACCAGACGGCTAAGGAAGCATACCTTTTGAGAGCTTTTGCATATACCCTCAATCCGTATAGCTTTCCCTTGTTCACCTCGTATTCCTTGCACCGGGTCAGATCTGGATTGGCAAAGTCAATCCTGCCGTCAAACCACTTGGGATGACCACGCTTTCCTGTTTTCTTTTCCAACGTTGGATAGTACAGGACTACGTCATTCCTGAAGCGGCTGATGACATGGAAATCGCTCTCACGCATAGGTGTTATGAAAGTTTCCTTGGAAAAGAACGCGTCTGCGACCAGCGTTTTGGATAGGCTCTGTAGCTTGTCGTTTCTACTGATAAGATAGTTGCTATACCAGTCAACCAGGTTCTTACCCATATTATCCAAGGTCTTACAATCCGGCGTCTGAATGGAACCTAAAGTCATGCATTTATGGTTGTCGATGTCAATGACACTGATGCCCATGATTTCCAACCCTCGCTTATAAACTCCTGCACAACCGGACCAGAAGTAACCTATCCAAGGTGTCTTCTTGCCTGATTTGGGGATATAGGAAGGATCGATGGCGATAGCTTTCTTTTACCTGTGAGATGCTTGCTGATGATAGAGGCGTTGAACGCAAACCAGTCAAAAGTTTCATTCTCAAAAAGGTTACGGTATGTCTGTTCCGAAAAACATCCATACCTGCCCAATTGGAGGAAATTTATACGATCCGGGATGGCCATGGATAATTTCATGGTGTCCATGAACGTTTTTTCAAAAGGTTTGTGTATATTCACGACTGATTTGAGAGCCGACAGGCACTCGGATTGGTATTGTATGAGGAGTGCTTTAGCCATAATTAGATGAGTAGTTAACTTCTAATTCGCTGAAATTCAGTGAGTCATGTGATGTTTTTTACCTTTGTTACCAGCAGGTTAGCTCACACTTTTTTCAGCACATTTCTTCATGCTTAATCATTCGTTTTTGACAGCATTTCAATGACCTCTTTAATGTTTAAGACTGTTTACCTATATGTATTATGTAAGAACCTTGCGGCATCCGTTCCGAGTACTCGCCGGCCGGCAAGGACAGGGTCTTGTACACACGGCCGTCGAAGGTCACGATATAAGCCCGCTCAGCCTCCGGTGTACGGATGAACAGTCGGCCGCCGGCGGTCCATACACGCAACTCACCGGCCTCGATCTCCTCGTTGGCGGTCGGGATAGCGGCTGTCTTGAGAGCCAGGTCATACGTTCCCATGCTCGTCTCTATATTTCCCACCATCCGCAAAGGCGTAAAGACAATTCCATATTCCGTCTCGGGATCCAGCCCGTCCAACGGCATGGAGGAGGCGTCTGCGGACATGTCTATCGCATCGACCAAACGTCCGGTAGCCTTCTCATAGACCTTGGCGCGATATCCGGTAGCGCCCGGGAATAGGTTCCAGCTCAAGGAGGCTCCGTCATAGCGGGTCTCACCGATAACAGGTATCGATACCCGGTCGGTTTGCCGCCCTCGAAGCGCATGCTCTGCTTCGACAGTCCCACTGGCATTCCTATACCAATACCAATACCAAAAAGTCTGGAGGATTACCCCCTCGAACTTCTCTCCGGGCAAGAACTCCGCCTCATGGCAGATGTCTTCCGACATGATGATGCCATCCCCCCGGCAATAGCCGAAATAATTCCCCCGAGGATCGACCAGCCTTGCGTTCACGTCCACGGGTATCCAGCCGTACCGCTCCAGATAGAAATCCGCCCAGACGTGATGAGACCCATCGGGTCTTACCGTAACAATATGTTTAGCCGGTATCTTTTTAGCTCTCATCAGATTGACAAATATGGAAGCAAGGTTACCACAATCACCTCCCCCGTCAGAAAGGATAGTCGCTATCGGGCTTATCCCGGTGTCTGTATACAGATACTTAAAATTCGCCGCTACGTACTCGTAGCACAAGCGGGCGTAATCCAAAATCTCGCCACCAGACTCGCTCCAAAGCCTGTCTGACACGGAGCGAATCGTCGGATTGCTCGTATCGATATATCCCCCCTTATCCGCAGTATATCGCTTATAGATAGCGGATTCGGTATCATACGGATAGAGTGTGGTGAATTGTGCCATATCGATGTACACAGGATAGAGCGTGACCGAGAACTCCTCGCTTAACGTATACGATTCGCCGGAGGACGGCTGTCCGTCCGTCTTTATGTCTCTCAAATACCGATTCGAGGCATCCAAATCGAGAACCATACCCGAAGATTCCTTGAGCCCGACTACGTCTTGATAGATATTACTGACAGGAACGGGTAAGATCACGCTCATCTTTGTCAAATCACAATCCTCGTTTCTCAGCGTGACGCTGTTCTTTACTTGATAAGAGCTTTGCGCGACCATCGCTTGCATGTTCATCGCCAAAGCAGCGGTAAGTAGCAGATATCTCATAAGCTATACAATTAAAGGTACATATGGTTTTAACATTTATTCATTGGTATATATACATAAACCTCTATTCTGTTATTTATTTCCGATAAACCGAACATTTCGATATTTACGATACCCAAATACAGAAGTTACGAACCCTCTCAGATGTTTCATGTCGCTGTCACTCGGACAGTCGAAAAGAAACGCCAAAGACAGTGCTTCAACATTGTTCCGAGAGAACTATGTCTTTTCTCTGTATCACCTATCGCAAAGATAAAATATTTGTCACAAGTTTTATTTTCCTCAATAGATACCCGGACTTTTTATTAAAAAGCGTTTAGGTTTTTTACTCAAAAAGTATTAAGTTCTCTCGGGACTTAAGTAAAAAATCAATAAAACACGAAATACACCAACCACAGAGCTTTGGATTTCAACGCCAAGTAATAGACGCTTCCGCAAGGCATATCAAAAAGGATTCAGTTCGAATACAAACGTGACGAGCGAAGGGCTAACTGTGAAATCAACTGAACCGAATCCATTAACCAATGACAATAACAGGACTATTTTTATAAATGGGATTAACTTACGATTTTTACTCCAATAATTATTCTACTTGACAAAATCGAACTGCCATATAAGCTGTTCGGTTACCAAATACCTGGAAAGCAGATGCCGGATTCCAACAGGGCATCTTCTCCAATAACCGAATAGCCTCTGCCTTTATAGAGGCTGGACAAGTCTTATCCAATACATCCACCTGTACCACCTTTCCTTCCGGATTGACAGACAATCGGCACGTAACATAATAAAGCATATCCGTATTGAAATCTGCCGGATAACGAATATGATCACTCACATACTTTTGGAAAACTTCATCCCCTCCATCTAATTCAGGAACGGAAGGATCTGCAAAAACATTTTTGCATGCTTGTTTCACATCTGACAGATCATTCGATAACCGGAACTCATCCATCAAATAGACTGTCTTTTGCAATGAGGGAGAAAAGGATTCAATACTGGCGTTATAATAAATCCGGTAACATCCCGGATAATTCACTCGTAACTCCGGCAATAAAGGGATAGAGAGTGTATGATTTCGATTTGGATAAACAAAATAGCCAATATCAGTAAAATTATAATTCAAAGGTAAGATATACCATGTTCCACCTTTTTCGTAAGCGACTACAAAACCGTCTCCAACCATCGATGATATACCCTTGTTTCCTTCCTGCCGCATATGGCAGGAAGCAGGGTGATTTTTAATGTGGCGATACTGTGTTAATAGTAGAATGTGGTCAGATGTGTTTTATGGTCTTTTACAATCTTTACTTTCTGCATCTGTCCGTATATCTCACGCACGGATACCGGACAGTTCATCTTTTCCCATTCTTCCGGGGAAATCCTCATGTCGGAATGCCTGAAACATAATATGACCATTTTCTGGGAACCCTCTTCTGCGAATATGAAACCTTCATGGTCATCGATAAATTGCTTGAGTCCATCCTCATCCTTGCAGGATATTTCTCCGGTGTACATATCCCCGCCCGGACGGGTGTTTTTGTGGATATGGATTTTGAACCATTCCCGACTTTCCGGCTGTACAGGTGCGCCACACTCCCACAGGGCTATTTTCGCATCGTAGTAAACCTACCCATTTTCACATGCCCCGTAATGCCCCCAATGCTTGAAACGGCCGGTGGTCCATGCCTTGAACCTTACATCGCCAGCCTTTACCAACACACTCTCACCGCCATGCATATCGCATTTGATACCCTTCTTATCCCGGGACATGAACGGGACACGGGAGAAATTCCGGAGCACAATGTTATCTCCATACACGGCATCTACGAAGAACGGCCGGGAACGTTCACCGTATCCGGAAATAAAGAACAGGCTGTCACCTGTATGGGGATATCGGTTGGAACGTGTTTTTCGATGTGTTCCACCATTGTGTTCACTTTCTCTATGTCTTCCCGGACAAGCCCGTGTATCCGGTCATACCAGTAGTTCAGACGTATGAATGTTTCCTTGCAATACTTGTTTTTTGTTTGAATCATGATCTTTTTATTTTATGGTTAAACATGCCCGGCTTTGGTAAAGCCGGCATTTCTTTTCTTACATGCATCCGTTTGTCTTTTGCCCTGATTGTGCAAGGCTTGGCGAAAAAATACCGCAGCGAAGCGAGGATGATTTTTTCAGCCAACCAGTCCGAAGGACCGCCTTGCACGATCAGGGGCAAAAGGCTAGCTTCGCTGGTAAGAAATAGAAATACGGAACATTGCTTGATTCTAAGGTGGAAAAACTTTAACCCGCTAACCTGATATATCTATCAAAAACTCTTTGCTATCCTCTAAAAAATGTGATATCTTCCTTGAATTATCATCGAAAAAGCGTGTTATGTATTGGTCTATATCCTCGAAAAAATGTATCTTTGCAAGAAACAAGTGAATAATTCTTATTAAAAAAAATTAAGTTATATTTGCCGTGAAAATTCTCAATTGTGTTTGTGAATTCAATGATTGTTAACCTAAAAATTAAGTAATTATGCAACGAAAGAAAATCTTTGATTCTTTCAAACACTGGAATGTAGCCATACTTTCCGTGTTAATGTTTTTGCATGACAGCCGCTTTTGCCCAGTCAGGCACTGTTAAAGGAAAAGTTCTTGACGAACTTGGTGAACCTGTCATTGGTGCTAATATCGTGGAAAAAGGGACTACCTAAGAACCGCAAGCATCGTAACAAACCGAACCGCATGAGCGACGCGGAAATCATGGTTATTCTCATCCTGTTTCATATCGGCGGTTTCAGATGCTTCAAGCATTATTACATGGAATATGTCTGTAAACATTTGAGGGGACTGTTTCCCAGATGCGTATCTTATAACCGTTTTGTGGAATTGGAAAAGGGCGTGTTACTTCCATTGACTATTTTCATTAAGAATGTTTTGCTTGGAACCTGTACAGGCATCAGCTTTGTCGATTCCCCCCCTTGCGTGTTTGTCGTAATCAACGCATATCGATTCACAAGCCCTTTGAGGGGCTTGCGGAGCGTGGGAAATGCCCTATGGGCTGGTTTTTCGGATTCAAGCTGCACCTGATTGTAACAAAAGCGAAGAACAACATGAGAAACAGCCTGATGAGTATGGCCGCTAAGATTTTGATCAGAAAACGGGTTTTAATTGAGACGGTTAATGATGAGTTGAAGAACATCGCACAGCTCGAGCACTCCAGGCACCGCTCATTCAACAACTTCGTGGCAAACGCGTTATCGGCCATTGCCGCTTATTGCTTCTTTGAAAAAAAAGCCCGCCATCGATATTAACTTCATCAATGACGGACAATTGAATTTATTCTGATTATATCAAAAGCTCACGTTAATGATAAAGTGATATACGGAAATTTTTATTATCAAAAAAATGTACAGACAGAACTTTAACAGTTTGGCCGTTCTAAGAAGAGAGGTCATACAGGCAAAAAAGTGCACCCCTTTGCAGGATACGCTTTCCGTCATAGTTAAAGCACTGGCATATAATAATGTCGTAAAAGTTCACAAATAAAAAAAGCCCGGCTCAAAATCGCCAAGCTCATACACCTTTGTATAGCCAAGGTCTCCTTCGTTGTTTGCCACTCTCCATGCCGCAATACCTCAGAAAACGAGTAACAATGCAAAGAACGTTGTTTACTCCATTGTAAACAAGCTTTTTTTCATTTTGTTTTTATGTTCTTTAATAGAAAAGATTCTGTGTGCAATTTTGACTGACTCAATTAAATTTTTTTCTGATTATATCGAACTCACGTTAACTAAGTAGAAATCTTGACGATATGCATAATATTTCGGGCGGAAACTGATAAAATAATGCAGTTTCCGCCCGAAATTCATTACAACAAACTTATTACTCTGTTCTCTTGTTCTGCCACTCATTAGCAATGCTCTTCCAATCTATCTTGCGCTCCTTTGCACCAGTCCATACATCCCAATAGTCGGGATCGTCTGACTGAGGACGTTGAGCCTCTGGGAGAGTTCTCATTTTTACCATAAAAGGTAGCTCAGATGCCCAACCAAGCAATACCGCATACTGCGATGGCAATGATGGCATCTCACGCAGTATCCCCCCGCATATTGTCGGGCAGCAAGCGGTGAACTAACTCCTGGTCACGATCATTGGAGATTCTATGCAACAAGAAAGAATTACACTGTGACAAAACTGTGGGTGATAATTCAGAAGGTCTTTGGGATGACAGAACTAGGCCTAATCCAAATTTACGTCCTTCACGGGCGATCTTCTCAAACACTTTGCAGCATTGGGTCGTTGGCCCTGTGTTCTCTGCATCATCATTATAACGTTTCACGAAATAGTGAGCCTCTTCCATCACCAAAACTGTTGGCAGACAAACCTTGTTCAGTTTAAGGTATCTTTGTTGTGCCTCAAATACCATCCTGGCAATGACTGCTGTGATTATGCTTGTCACGTCTGAAGGAAGCAACGAGAGGTCGATAATAGTCAGTGCTTCTTTGTTATCCGAGCCAATATATTCGCCCAACCAATCACTCAACTCCAGTGACGTATCATCTATCACCTTTTTCACCCTCAATCCGACAATAGCGTCTTGATGCGAGGCATCAGCGTCACTATATAGTCTGTAGTATTGAGAATCTCAGCATTGGCTTCAATGGAGCGCACGAAATTTTCTCCAGAGAATGGAATGGGACTATCTTCATCCGTAGGCAGAAAATCTTCTTCCCTGCCTCCTGCTTTCAAATAAACATCTCTTAACAAGGTGAGCAAATCATCCACATCCCCTCTCACATAATCTTGATTAGAATATAGAGAAACCCTTTGAGCTTCAAGCTCAGCAACTTTAGTGTTAAAAGCCGCTATCGCATCCTTAAGTTCTTGCGAAAACGTATCTTCTGATACTACTCCGGCATTCCATTTCTGGAGTGACTCTTTGAAATTCTTTGGGCCAGGAAATTGCCCCATGGCGTACCCTTTGTTTTATAAACTTCTATCGTATTGATTACTGTCCTAACAAAGCTCGCCAATTCTTTCTCCTTGCTCTCTACCTCAAACACGTTACCACTCCTCACTGACTTAAGCGCATGTACGATGGTCGTACGGTGCGTCTTGGGCGAAGCCTTTGTAAAACCACACCATTCATCTGTATTCCAAAACCATAGAGGAACTTCCAACTGTTTGCTACAATCTCCGTTCTCTATATTCACAGAATAAATATTAGCGTCCTTCTTATCAGTAAACGCTTTACTGTATTCACCATTAGGGTCGAGTACAATAAACCTACTGTTTACAGGTAAGTCTTTCTTAAATTTATTGTTGCTTGCACTTTCAAGCGACCACCTGATAAGACCTGCCACGGAACAGGACTTACCGCTACCTGTATTGCCAAGAACAGCTAGATGGCGACCAAACAACCTGTCTGGATCTATCATCACCCTGGCATTTCCTACTAGAGGACTATTGCCTATATACACTCTTCTATTCTCACCAGACTCAATAATAGATTTCAACTGAGTTTCTGTTGGAAGGATAACAATGTCTCCAACAGACGGAAATGTTTCAAGCCCACGCTTAAACTTATAACCTTTTTTCTGCAGCAATCAGAGTCCCTACAGGTTGTAGTTCCATCTTCCTCAATGGGAAAGGCAAATCAATCAAACCAAAGTCTTGGAATCCGCTTCGTTTTGGGTATGGAGAACGTTGGATGGTTATCCACGAAACTTGCCCCACCACGAAACCCAAGTCCACGGGAATCATCACATACCCGTTGATACGTGGAAAGTTACGAGGCGTCCCAGTGTTTAGAGCCACACTGTCTGGTGACTCAATGTCCAATTGCACCTCTATCCTGTCAGGCGAAATAAACTCCACCATCCCTACTCTCAGCGAGGCTAACTGTTCTATTGGTGTTGTTGTCATTTTGCAAGTGTTGATTGTGAAGTTGACGTTGTGGTGGTAGAAGATGTAGCGGAACCGATCAAAGATGTAGCAGTTGCACTTGTAGAAGAAGCGCTTGAAGCCGCCCCCATACGATGTTGCAGAAGCTCTGCCATGCGGATAGTGGTTCTGTCAATAGCAGATTTGGGCAAATAGTCGTTAGCCAGATTGGTAATGTCACCTAGGTTACTACCCATCAGCACAGACATCTGCGCATAGTGAGCGGATTCATAATAGAATTGCAGGATCCTTCCAATCGGGTCATTGAAAGAAATAACGACCAGATGTGTAGAAGGAATCGTAAGCATATCATGAATAACACGGTTGATATGTTCGTCCCCAAAACCATAGCCGTATGTTACCAAAGTACTGTTAGGTCGGCATATAGCAGCGGCAAAGTCTCTGAAAAGCTCCACGTATGGATATTCTGCAGTTTCTCGGTCTTTGGCAGAATTGGGATATATCATCAACTTCAGTGCATCAGCCCCTTTCAAACCTGGCGCATTCAAATAAGGCACAATATTATCAGCTCCAAATGGTAATCCAATTCGTCTTATTTCGTCCTCATTTTGCACCCAATCAACAGAACCGTGTAACTTGGTCAATCGGGCAACACCCTCTAAATAGCGAGGCTCACCACGTATTCCTGGTGGATTATAGTGAATATCAAGATTTAGTCTGGATGAACGGAATATGGGTATCATTGTTCCCACAAACCTATCCATCAGATGAATACCTGCCAACTCCGCACCTACCTCTATCAATCGGTCATAGTTTGTAGTGAAGATATTCAGTCTCTCGCGATTTCCCGTTCTGTTTGCAAAGCTCAATAAAAAAGTTTACCAATACGGAATAAGCATTTTCACGTTTGTCGTCTGCTGCAGTTGCAATTGCCTTTTCAGATTCCAAAATTGACTTGGCAAACGCACTGATGGTAGTATTTAGTTCCTTTTCTAATGATTCAGCTTCCGTGTTTTTATTCAAAATCCTAAGGCCACGCAATAAATCATTTGCAGTCCTAATCTGATCTTCTATATTTCCACTATCACGTCCGCAGGCTTTTGCAGATTTCTTAGCGGCCTCTTCAATCTCGTTTTTATACGTTGTGAAAGAGCTTGCAGCCATCGTTGTACCACCATGCTGCCACCAGCCAAAAAACTAACAGCATTGGTTATTCCAGAACCACAGAGTAACGATAGGTGTTCTGACTGAAATAGAGAAGTCAACCATGGTTCAATACGTGTACGGAACACTGATTTGTTTATTTTCCCATCATTCTCGGGCAACCATCCACAGCTATCTGTATTCTGTATATTTCCGTCCTTATCAACAAGTATCAGCTCACGGTCATCACGAGTTTTGATAATGTTTCCTCCATTGCTAAGCACGTTTTGAGTTTCTTTTATAATATCTTCCATATTGAATTATTAATTACATTTTTATCAGGACAGTCTTTTTATAGATTCAAAGCGATTTTATATGCTTCCTAACTTTTCTATCAACCTCCCCAGTTCAGAGTAAGTATAATCTCTGCCACTCTTCAGTTTCTCATCCATAGACCGATTAGCATTGGCCACAGCCTTTTCGAGACTGCCGCCATTGCGCTCAAAGTAATCATTCAGTCCCTTGGTTTTGATAAAGAACTCTACCGTCTTTCGATATTCGACGCATTGGTTGAGGTCTTTGAGCAATGGCTCTTGTGTCTCATATGGACGTGAGGTGTAGCGGAAATAATAGAGGAAGAACAGTTCTGTGCAGCGGTGAGTCTCGAAGAACTCAACCTCGCAGTAGATACCTTTCTTTGACTTGTCGATAGGCTTGGCATACTTTGCCTTTAACTTTTGGTATTGTGAATGCTCAGGCTCCTTGTCCTTCGTGTCCATATCAATGATGCAGAAGATATGGCTGTAACCCATTGCCACACCCTCTGCTATCTTTACATCCAGTTCTTTGATGTTGGTATGCTTCGGATAGTCGGGCTTGATGGTCAGACGCTTGAACACGTCGCATAGAGATTTGAAATAGAAGAATTCCGTTGGCCCTTCACCCAAGATGAGTGCTGTTTGTCGTAGCTTTCCCATATCAGTCCTCCAGATTTATAAAGATACTACCCAGTTCTGGCTTGGCCCCCAATCGACCAATACGATATGAATTGTATAGCGACAGGTTCTTGTGCAAGCCAAATGAATCGCCACGGGCATATTCTGATGACGCAGTCTCTTTGTTCTTTTCAACAAACCACACCACACCTCTGTTCTCGTTAATCATGTCCTGTGACAAGAGGGTAGTCTCCTGACTCGTGATAACTAGCTGCGACTTGTCGGAGTTGAAGATGAAGACATTGAGATAGTAGTACAGCAGGTCGTTATGCAAATCCTCGCCCAGTTCATCAAGATAGTACACATGAGGACTTGTTATCATGTCGTATAATGCATCCAATATGCGGATGTACTTCTGAGTTCCCTTTGATTGCCATCTGAGTGGAATGTTAAAATCACCATTGTCCGAATGATTCAAGAATGTGATGGAATCTGAGGTTGGCTTCAACAGAACATCTTTTATCTCCTCTGGAATGTTTTCCTTTTGGATACGCTCGCGGAAATCATTGGGCACAATGCGGTCTTCCACGACAGGACGATATTCCAGGATGTTTAAGTCGGCCTTTTGAAGCATGGTGTTATAGAATTTACGCTTTTTAGGGTTGCTATAAGCATCTTTCAAGATTTCGACTATACCTTTGTCTCCATCACCATCAATTTCATGGTAGTTGTCCATAATCCAATTATAAAGCGCATTAAACGGAGCTATGTCTTCTTTCAGTGCAGCCTTACGGCAAACTGAAAGTACACTATGGTTATTCAAAGTGTTTTCTCGGATGCTCTCCTGCGTCTTGACTTGCAGTTTGAGGCTCGCACCGAACTTAATATCAGCCTGTACGTTTTCACCAACAAAACTACGCTCATAGAAAAGAGATTTTGATTTGTTGGGGTAATAGTATAAGGCTTCGCTCAAAATATGCTTGCCGTTGAACTTGACATCATAGTCGTATCGTGTGCCATTGGCATAGAATGACACATGCATTTCTGTTGGCTCATCTTTGGTAAGGACAAATGGAATACAACCACCTATTCCGACTGTTGCATCAGACTTTGGCATGACCAACAGACGAAATACTTCATTCATTGCAATCAGCATATTAGATTTTCCAGAAGCATTAGAACCATATAGGATTCTAGCTTGTACAAGAATGCCCCTTCGACAACCTCTGTAACAAGTTCCGAAGAGGGCCCCTTAGCCAAGAAACTTAGCTCCTGTTTATCTCGAATGGAGAGATAATTCTTTACCCAGAAATCTCTTATCATGATATATATTTTTATGTCATTATTGTAATTTGATTGCAAAAATATAAAATATTCTCCTTATTCAAGATTTATAATATCTAAGAAATGTAATCATACTACGTTTTAACCTTATTTTAACTCTAATTTATACGAGTTGCCTTTTTTTGACTTGAAGCATCAAGATTCTATTAGTTAGCATGATAGTGTCCAAAAATGTTTTTGAGTTGAAAGTATTATAAATTAATATTAAAAAATAATTCTTTGTCTTCTAATTCCCGTATGATTAAATCCATATGACTTTTCTGCCGTATTAACTACAAATATCTGATAATCAATCATACATATATTTTTTTCTACATGCATCCGTTTGTCTTTTGCCCTGATTGTGCAAGGCTTGGCGAAAAAATACCGCAGCGAAGCGAGGATGATTTTTTCAGCCAATCAGTCCGAAGGACCGCCTTGCACGATCAGGGGCAAAAGGCTAGTTTTGCAGGTAAGAAATAGAAATGCGGAACATTGCTTGATTCCAAAGTGGAAAAAATTATTTGCTCTCCTCTGAAAAATGTAATATTTTCCTTGGATTATCATCGAAAAAGTGTGTTGTATATTGGTTTCTATCCTCGAAAAAATGTATCTTTGCAAGAAACAAGTGAATAATTCTTATTTTAAAGGAATCGATGAAACGGAAGATTATACAACAGTTGAAACTTTGGAAAGATAATCCTGCGAGAAAACCTTTGATACTGTTGGGTGCTCGTCAGGTTGGTAAAACTTGGGTGATGAAACATTTTGGTCTGACTGAGTTTGAGAATGTAGCCTACATCAACTGTGATGTCGAGCCACTGGCCAAGGAGTTATTTGCAGCCGACTATAACATCCCCCGTATTTTGCTGACACTTCAGGCTATCACAGGAACGAAGATTGAAGCAGGAAAAACGTTGATTGTATTCGATGAGTTGCAGGAAGTGGAACGGGGATTGCATAGCTTGAAATATTTTCAGGAAAATGCGCCAGAATATCATGTGATGGCGGCTGGTTCCTTGTTGGGAATTACTTTGGGGAAAGGTCAGTCCTTTCCAGTGGGTAAGGTAAATGTAATGCATCTATATCCGATGGATTTTGAAGAATTTCTGATGGCTGCCGGTGAAACTGACTTGTGCGATTTGTTGCGTCAGCCCGATTGGGAAATTTTAAAGATTCTCAGTTTAAAATATGTTGATTTGCTTCGCCAATACTATTATGTAGGTGGCATGCCTGAAGTGGTGGATTGTTTCTTTCAGCATCAAGACTTGCAGGAAGTACGTGACAAACAGACTGAAATCCTGGATGCTTATCGGCGGGACATCTCCAAGCATACGACACCTACTGAAAGTATACGTATCGGACAAGTGCTGCAATCCTTGCCTTCGCAGTTGGCCAAGGAGAACAAGAAATTCATCTATAATGTGTTGAAGAAAGGAGCCAGAGCTACGGAATATGAACTCGCGATTCAGTGGCTGATGGATGCAGGTCTGGTACATAAAGTCAGCCGGATAAAAGAGCTGCAGATGCCTGTCAAATTTTACGAAGATCTGGGTGCCTTCAAATTATTCCTGCTTGATTGCGGTCTTTTAGGTTGTATGACCGAGGCGCCCGCCAGCCAAATGCTGGTAGGAGATAATGTATTCAAGGAGTTCAAGGGCGCTTTTACCGAACAGTTTGTCTTGCAGCAATTAGTGGCCCAAGGTTTTTCGCCCTATTATTGGAGCAGTGACAAAACACCTGCGGAGATTGACTTTGTGGTACAGACGGAGCATCGCGTGATACCGGTGGAAGTGAAAGCTGAAGAGAATGTACGTGCGCGTTCCATGTCGGAATATATTAAAAATCATCCCGATTATCAGTTAAAAGGACTGCGCATCTCCATGATGGGGTATCAAGATCAGGAATGGATGGAGAATATTCCGTTATTTGCCATTACGAAGTTCTTTGGATAAATGGCACTTTCATGGATATGAGATACACATATGAAGGACTTTGGAAGTCATGGGTGTATAAAAACAAAAAGTTCGCCAAATCCCTATTCTTGGATTTGGCGAACTCATTTTTTAGGGCTCAATCGAAAGGGATCTGAAAAAGTTCTTATTTTTCAGTGCCCTCTCAAAGTGAGGATGATTTTTTCTGCCAACCGGTCCAAAGGACCGCTTTGCGCAGCCGGGGGCAAAAGGTAGCCTTTGCGGGTAAGAAATAGGAATACGACACTAGTGGCCACAGACAGGATCATCTATAATCAAAAGCCTCCATCCTGTTTCTTTCCAACAGCATGAGGATGTCCTTTTCCTTGTACAATAATTTGCCTCCCACTTTGTAATAAGGCAGTTTACCTGTTATCCTGTACTCGGCCAGTGTTCTCCGTGTCAGTTTCAGGTGTCCGGCCAGCTCGCCGTCGGTCATATAACGTTCGCCGTTCAGGACCGGCCGCATCTTTTCCGCCTGTGTGTCCAGTATTTCGGACAGGCTCTCAATATTCCGGAAAAAGCGTATGATTTCCGGACTTTCCTTGGTCAGCATGGATTGGATCATATCATTCGATTTAGAGGTGTCACCCGATGAATTTCCGCCTCCATAAAGCGGATGATATCCTGCCGTTTGTAATATACTTTACGGTCTATGTAACTGTAGGGGATGGACCCGCTTCTCCGGAGTTGTAACATTTTTCTTGGCGAGACATCCATAAGCGTACATGCCTCCTGGTTGTCGATCCACTCATCCATGCCCCGCGTGCTTCCTCCGCATGTCTCATGTACTCTTCTGGCGATGGCTTCCAGGGCCTCGTTCATTTCCATGAATGTCTTGGCCTCGATACACACAAATTCCATAAGTCTTTCCTTTTTTCGATTTGATACGAAAGTATGGAGAGGGAGACTCATATCCAAAAAAAGGTGTCCGCAAACGTCATCAGATGTCATCAGATGTCAGATAGACATTGGTTTATGATATTTTTAGCCTGTTCCCCGGAAAGATAAGGCATGGCGGTAGCGGATGGCCGGTAATATGTAAAGTTTACAATCCGTATTTTACAGTTTTACACTTTACCTGTTTACACCTGTTACATTCGAAAAGGAAGAAAAATATAATTTATGTCTAATTATCAATATGTTATATTGCTGTTTAAAAGACATAAAGGAGGTATGGCATACATTTTTCATAATAAAATGGTATATACTCTTACAGTGCGCACCGGGGGTATTTCAGTAGTAACCTTTAAAAAATACAGGAGATACATGCCATGATGTATATAGATAATGAAGTGCTCGAGAAAATGATAATGACCATAGTGGAAGGATTTGACCGCATAGAGAAGAAACTGGATAGGATGGGTCGTGTGAAGGAGTTCTTGAACGGTGACGAGCTTCTGGACAACTATGACATAGCCAGGCTGCTCAACGTGTCGCTTCGGACCGTGGCCCGTTACCGGGAAAAAGGACTGATCCGTTATTACCAGACGGATGAGAACGGCAAGAATTTCTACAGGAGTTCGGATATACAGGATTTTTTGCAGAAACGGGGAAAGAAAAACTGAACGGGGCAATGTGGATATGCGGAAGTTATGCTAACTTTGTCTTATAAACGGTTGTTATGAAGACAAATACCAATTCAAAATATCTCATTGCGGTTCTGATTGACGGTGACAACGCGTCCTTTGAGAGGATGGAGGATATCATGGGCTTTGTTTCCCGTTATGGGGATGCCGTTATCAGACGGATATACGGTGACTGGACGAGGAAAGCTCTTTCCGGATGGAAGGAGACCGCCCGGGAATATGGGTTCAGGTTGGTGCAGGCCTCCTCCTATGCTTCAGGAAAGAACACTACGGATATCGCGTTGGTCATAGACGCCATGGACATTCTCCGTGACGGCCGGGTGGACTGTTTCTGTCTGGTCGCCAGTGACGGTGGCTACAACCCGTTGGCGCAACGGATACGGGAGGCGGGATTGAAGGTACTGGGATATGGGGAGGGCAAGACTCCCGTATCGCTGATACGTTCCTGTTCCGTATTCCTGTATGCCGACCGTAAGGAAAACAAGACCTTGGAGAACACTCCGGATTTTTTTATCCGAAGGGATATGGAGTTTTTTGACAAGGCTTTCCAGCAGGCGGCTGACGGCAAGGAGGAGGTCTCCCTTTCCCTGATAGGCGGCTCGTTGAAGAAAATGATGCCCAAATTCAAGGTCAAGAGATACGGATGCAAGACATTGGGCAAGCTCTATGAAAGGTTGGAACGGTACGAGCTGGTCATGACGGAAAAGGGAGTGGCGAGTGCCGTACGGATGAAAGGTCGGACCGTACGGCAGGAATGACCGGGAATAAATCCACGTCCGTTTATACCGGAATGGGATTTACCCGTAGTGTGTCAAGGTTGAGATAGGCCCCCGGTAGAATGTCCTCCCTTCTCTGAACATGCGCCAGAGGATGTCGCAACCGATTTGTGCCAGCATGGAGTTGATGAACAGGTCCTGCTTGCGCAACGCCTCCGTGAGTGAGCAACTCGGGCCTGAGTCCTCCTCCCGGATGGTGGAGTAGCTGACCTCCTCGGTGATGACATTCATCCTGGGCATGGGAAGGTATTCGCTGGATGCGGGCTGGCTTATTTTGCTCCGGATATTGCCTACCAGGACTTGCCCGGTGGTTTGGGCGTTCCCGAAATCCATCCAGTATATCGGCGCTTTCTCATCGTTATTTTTATATTCCCTGTATTTCTTCAGGAACCGCCACAGATCGAGCCGGGAACGGGTGTTGTCCGTACAGGTGATGATGATGTTCGCCAGCGGGACGCTTTTATCCCCTTCTTTGGTTATGATCGGATAGCGGTATTCCCTGGCCTCCCACGCGTAACCGAAAAAACGGTTGACGCGGGTGACAAGCGCCGTCGCCTTGTTCAACCCCAGTTCCGTCTCGCTGAACAGCTGGCGGCCGATGTTTGCTTCCGTGACAGTGTCGGGGTCGAAAGCCGTCAGGTGCAGCCCCGGATGTCCCAGAGCCTGTAATGCCACGCTCATGCGTGCCAGGCTGGTTATTACCTGCGATCCGGTTCCACCCGCCCCGGCTACCAGGACGGTTACGGGGTGATAGGGACTGAGCAGGTACTTGTCTGTGAAATGGATCTTTCTCATGGCAGGATGTCTTTCAATCGTTTGTTGATCGGTTGGAGTTCGTCGTTGTCGAACGGCTGTTCACGCATCCGCTCAGTAACCAGGACCAGATTGTTTCTTGTCGGGTTCTTCCCTCCTCCAAGATGGGAAAATTCACTGAGCCAGAAACGTTTCTCCCAATATTCCAACAGGGTGTGAAAATCCAGGCTCTCCGGTTTCTCCAGTGTGGAGTTTCCCAGGCATACGTTTCCACCGGTCACGTTGAAAAAAGGGGCCAGATAGAGCGGTGTCCTCCCGTCCGGTTTTTTCCCCTTGTAGGCGAAGATGTCCATCCTTTCATTTTTAATGATATAAATGACTCCCGGCACGTGGAACATTCCATCCCCGATGTTCAGGTCGTTCATGAAAAACATCCGCCGTTTTCCCGGCGGATTATACCACACATAGCTTTCATGCCCCCTGCGGGTATCGCACCACAGCATGTTGGGTGGCAGCCACCCGTGCGGGATACGCCGGTTCCCGTCCGAATAGGATTCCACTAGGGAGTCCATGAATTCATATGTAACCGGAATGCCGGCTTCCATTCTTCCCTTTTTGTTGATAGGGCGTAGTTCCAGGTAGTGACTTCCGCTTGCGTAGTGACCTTCCTGGTACTCATAGGCGATCAGCGCCGCTTTGGGCACCATTATCTCTTGCAGTTGCTTGGTAAGTTCGTTCATATCCTGTATTTTTTTGTTTTCGTTTCTTGATTTATAGGGAAACGGGCACTTTAAAATGCCTGTTTATGCATTGCGTGAACCGTTCCATCCATCTGGACAGTCTCTCCGGATAGTCGTCCATCCGGAACAGTCTGTCCGTCTCAGGTGTCAGGTACATGCTTGTGACCGGGGTGATGGCATATGTCTCCCGGTAGTCCGAGTTGAAATAGCATTCCATGTTCTCCGTGAGGGCGTCATTGTTGGAATATGCCAGCATGATCTGACAGTCCAGGTCGATCGGGGGAAATCCGGTGATCTTTCATACGCCCAGTCGTAACCGTATTGCATGATGCACGGATTTCCTGGGGTAATCAGTCCCATCCCTTCCCGTACCAGTTCCAAAAGCTTCCGTTCCTCCTTCACTGCCGCCCGGTATTTCCGGACCTTTTCTTCCAGATCGGTACAAAACGGTTTCCCTTCCATTCGTTTAAGTGTTTTTGCGATTTTCCCGGATTGGTAGGATTCCGCCAGGCGTTTGTATTTACGGATTGTCTGAGGGGAAGCCTCGGGATCGCGGTTCTTCCAGTCATCCAGTTCCTCCACCGCCAGCTCATAATACCATGTTTCCGTGACGGCGTTCAACCCGTGGTAACGTACGAACCGCCGTATGAATTCCCGGACGATACGCCGTAACGGTACAGGAAGGCTCTCCGTGAAATCGACGGGTAGCCAGAACAGGGTATGGTCCGGCCAGTCATGGAACCTGTACAGGCAGAAATGGAGCCTCCCGGCCCTTTCCTCCAGATTGACATGTTCCGGCAAGGTCTCGTCCAGGGCCTTGTACAAGGCGGTGATGTTGATGCGGGGACCGCTCCCTTTCCTCGCGCGGAAAGGAAGCCTGACATTCATGAGATCGGCATATCGCAGGGCGGACCGGTATAGATAGTCAAAGTTTTCGGACGTGGTCAGGTTGACGCATGCCCCTCCCGTTTCGTCCTCCACCAGATAGTCCGCCGCGATGGGGAGGAATCTGCCTGTCAGAAAAGCGTTACGTCCCCCGGTGGCGGCAGTCTTCTTTTTTCCCGGCCCATCGTACCCCGTCCGATGTACGAGAGGTCGGCGGCCCTGATGATCAATACGGCCAGTCCCGCCATTTGTGATTCTGATAGCGTTTTGCATGTATCCTCCTTTTTTTTGATGGAAATTCTCTTTGCCATATATCTACCCTTTTGTTCCGATGGTCGTCTTGAACCGGTAGACCACACTGTCATCCTCGCATTCCGGACCGTGTACGCTCGCCGTGGTCAGTTCCGGATATGTCATGGAATAGAAATCCATGACCTCGTTCGGGGACAGGCTGTTGTCCGGATCGGCCAGCTCTATTTCCGACGAGCCTTTCCTGATTTTGAAAACTCTCTGCAATCCTTTAATTTCTAGTGCCATAATTGTATTTATATAGGGTTTAACAACATATCATTTCCATTTGTGCCTCGTCTTTCATGCGGTATTCCTCCGGGAAGTCGAGATATTCCGCGTAAGGGTCCTCACGCAGGAGCTCCCTGTCATGCTCGTCATCCTTGTCGAAGCCGTACTGTCCCATGTCCTGCGCTCGTGCCCCGTATTCGCTTTCCCCTTTGTTATCGGGAACGGTTTGCGTGGAAGCCGTTTGCGGTTGCGAAGGGACGGGTTGCAGCCATTGACCGTCGTATACCTGTGATTGCGGCATCTGTACCGGCTGGTAGAATTGTATGGTCTGCGGTCGGTTCACGGGCTGCTGACAGCCGGCCGGTATACCATCCGCTCCTGGTCGTGAAGCCGCCTGTCCGTGTGGAACCTGTTGTGGTCGCGTGCCTTGTACCGACCGCGGAATCTGGTGGGGAGATTGGCGGGACGGTTGTTCGGGCGCGAACATCCGTATCTGTTCCCCTCCCTGATATCGGGGGGCATGACCGGGTACCGGTGGCGCCGCCACCGGTTGGATAACCTGCGCGGGCTGTGGTTCCGGCATTACCGGTTCCGCTCCGAAGAGACTGCCCTCGGACGTTTTTTTCTGTACCTCCGCTATCTTCACGTCAATCTCCTTCTGCTTGTCCGGCATGGCCAGCCGTTTTGCCTGTCTGAGCCAGGTCAACGCCTCGGAATAGCGTTTGCCGCCTGTGGCGTCCTCCGCCTTTTTAAGCAGCTTTTCCATCTTCTCCCGTTTCTTGCGTACCTCTTTTGATTCCTTCTCAGCTACAGACTTGGCCGCCTTGCTTTGTGATACGGCCTGTTCCGCTTGTTTCTCGAATGTTTCCAGGTTGGTAAGGATACCCTGCGCCTTCTGTACGGGCGCGGTGATCGCTCCCAGGAATTCCATGTCCAGCTCTTCCGGGGTACCGTTCAATACCAGCGGGACGATTTGTTCCCCGGCCTCGTCTTTCAGTCCCGCACGCCGGGGCATGACGGCCACGGTCAGCTTGTCATTCACTTGTCTGATGTTGATACTCAGGTCTGTGCCTGCCGTAATCATTCGGTTGATCGTTTGAAAAAACATAATGGTAAAATATTAATAAGTTATACATAAGTCTCTTGGAAAAACTCTTTCAGGAGTCTCTGCCTGTCGGGATTGGATGCGATGTCCTTTAATGGCTCCAGGTAGTGGCCTATTGTTTTCGGTTCGTCCAATATGCAGGGGAACCGTTTTTTGACAGGTTTTATGCGCTTTGTGACGGGCCATGCGACCGGCATGACCGGGGCTGAGGGGGTGGATGTCGCGGTTCTCATGTTTTTGTATTTTAGGAGTTATACAAGCATGCCCATGACGGACAGGATAAGGATGACTTTTATCACAAGGAGGAATGCCCTGAAGAGGAATCCTATGATTGTTCCCGATAAAAGGAACAGGACGATCAGGTACACGGGAATGATTCCCTTGCTGTAGAGCAGGCATATTCCCGTAAGCAGGACCAGTGAGACCACTCGCTTGCAGATGTTTTCGATGAGTTGCAGTTTCATATCTTTAAATTTTTAAGAATGAATAATCCCATCGGGATATGTTTTCCCGATTTTATAGGCCTCCGGCCCTTGGATTGCCTTTTTGCGCAAGGCTTGGCAAAAGAAAATACCGCAGCGTAGCGAGGATGATTTTCTTTTGACCAACCAAGCCCCCAAAGGGGGCCGCCTTGCGGTAAAAACGAGGCAATCCAAGACCTTTGCCGGTTAAAAGCGGAAAAACTATCCAATCTCCCATGAAAAAAGGAGTACGGCATTGAAAGCCTGTACTCCCTGTTCTTTTGAGAATCGTCCCGTGCCGGTGGCGTAATATCCTACGGGTTGTTTTTAGCCTGATAGATCCGGAATATCTCACCGGTCACCTCCTTCACCTGTTCCAGTACCCCTCCCAGGAACTCCTCTTGCGTGAGTTTTCCCTGTTCTATCCGTGCCAGTTCCGCTTCCCATCCGGAAGTGAGGGAGGTGTCGGCCACTTTCATCCCACGTACCGTTTCATAGAAGAAAAGCCCTTTTGGGGTGGGGATGACATATTTGCCTGAATAGCGGATATATTTACGCTCCAGCAGTGTGCGGATGATATTGGTACGCGTGGAGACGGTCCCTAATCCGCTCCGGTCCATATAGCCGACCAGCTCCTCATCCGTATAGGGGGATACCGGAAGTGTTCTCTTGCGGACGATATTGCATCCGCTTACCGGTACCGGCTCTCCCGGGGAGAAATCCGGAAGTGCGGAACAGGGCATACCCCCCCTTGCGATAAGATGTTCCCGCCCGAAGATGCTGAGCCACCCCTTTTTCAGGACGCGGTACGTTTGGACGCTGAACTTCCGTGCGGCACATACTACGTCGATGGTCGTATATTCCACCCGGCAGGATGGCATGAAGGCTTCGAGTGTCCTACCGAGAATGAGCGTATAGACCAGTTGTTCCTCCTTGTTCAATGTTCCGGGGGGCATGCCGGTGACAATGATCGCGTGGTGATCTGTCGTCTCCTGTGCGCTGATGTCGCTTGGCGGCGCGGCAAAGTCCGTCATTTTGGCGTATTGGCGGAATTCCTTGCGGGAAAGAATCTTTTCCATGACAGCGGGCAACGTGTCATATACATCCCTTGTCAGCAGGCGGCTGGCGGTACGCGGATAGGAGATCAGTTTCTTTTCGTACAGGCCTTGGGTGATATCCTGTACCTGTATGGCTGTCAGGTTGTGGTAACGGTTCGCATCCTTCTGAAGTTCGGTCAGGTTGTAGGGAGCCGGTGCCCGGATGTCCTCGCTCTCGCGGCTGACCGCCGCGATACGTGCGTTCCGTACCGCCTTGCAGTCACCGTACAGTTCTGACGCATACCGGTACTCCTGAAAATCTTCCGTGTGGCGCAGTTTTATGATTTGTCGGTCCTTGCAGAGACTGACGAATACCTGCCAGCTGTCGGCTGGCAGGAAATTCTCCCTCTCCCGGTACCGTCTGCATATCTCCGCCAGTACGGGGGTCTGTACCCTGCCCAGCGAATTGTTCCCGAAGCCTACCGCCTTACAGATGGCATAGCTTGAATTGACTCCCAGGAGCCAGTCCGCCCGGTTACGGCTGTCCGCCGCCAGGAACAGGTTGTCGAACCGGTCACATGGAAGGAGGTTCGCCGTGCCTTCCGTGATGGCCTCGTCCGTCAGAGACGAGATCCAGAGGCGGAGGCAGGGTTGTTTGCACCCCAGAAAGCCGTAAAGATGACGGAACAGCATCTCTCCTTCCCGGGAAGCGTCGGTTGCCGCGATGATGGTGTCACATGCGTTGAGTACCTTGGCTATTATCTTCAATTGGAGGAGCGCATTGATGTCGGGATTCCATCCGGTATCCGTCTTCACGTGCCTTACTGTCAGGAAGGAAGGCGGCAGCAGGGGAAAGTCTTTCCACTCCACACGGGCTGTCCCTGAATCCTTCGGCATTGCTAGGGAAAGCATGTTGCCATATGTCCATGTCACCATGTAACCGTTCCCGGTCATATAGCCGTTCTCCTTTCTGTCGGCTCCTAACACTCTTGCTATCTCTCTGCCCACGTTGGGCCTGTCAGTCACTATTGCGATCATATTCTTCTTTTTTAATGCCCCGTACCGGATTGGGCGGTACGGGGACAGGTTAAACTTGTTTAATTTTTTTGTTATTTCTTTGAAGGTTCCTCCTGGCGGAGGCCGTTGATTTCCATGATTGGCTTGTTGTTGTCACCGGGTACCAGTTTGAGTGTGGCGTCCATGGTCAGGCTGATAACCGGGGTACAGAGTCTCAACGGGATGATTTCCGACTCCTTGTCTTGCAACAACAGGTCGAGGCTGCCGTCCGCTTCCAGTTGTTCCTTGCCGATACCCACGGCTTTCAGAGCGGTCCAGTCAATATCTTTTACATTATAAATATAAGGGATGTTCCGATTCGTATTCATACGGTTTGGGGATTTGATGTTTGTAATACTGATTTTGTCTCTCTCCGATCGGGGTTATACCGCTTGTTTTGCCCCTTTCTTTTGTTCCTGCTGCTGGCCTTGGGCGGTATCCGCCTGTGCTGCACGACGGGAAGTATCCCTGCGAATATTAGGGTTCTCTTGGAAATACTGCAACTGCCCGGAATAAGGGTTTACTTTCAGGTAGGAGCTGAACGTTTGCCCGTTGTTTTTCAACCCTTCGACAAGGAGGGTCTTCCCGTCCTGGAGGTTCGCCTTTTCCTGCGCCGTGAACACATGGCCGTAAACCTCCGCCGGGATACGTGGCGCCTGCTGCTCGTTGAACCCGTCCGGCGTGCGTGAGTACATCGTTCTGCCGGTATTCATGTCCAGCTTGACAAACGCGGAGAATTCCTCTCCCTTGCGGTTGATCATGTTTTCCAGATAGACGGCCTGCCCCTTGCGTAAGGTCTCCTTATCCTCGGGGGTCAGTTGTACGCTGCATATCTCCTTGGGAATATAGATTTCTCCGGTTTCCGGATTATGGCGGGTGTAATTCGGCCGTCCTGTCGTCTGGTCTATCGTGACAAACGCGGAGAAAGCCCCGTCCCTGTTCTTGAACTTCATGTCCTCGACTAGGATGGTATGTCCCTCGCTGAGCATCTTTATTTGGGTAGGTGAGAGCGGTACGCCCCCGATGGATTTCTCGTTGAATACCTGGTTCTTCGGGAAGATGAACTCCAACCCCCTGCGCTCGGCGCTGTATTGGAGCGTGGCGTCAAATTCCTTCCCCGCCTTGGAGATCATCCCCTCCACCTTGACAGGTTGTCCCTCCTTCAGCAGTCTGATCTCCTCGTCCGTAAGTCTTACCCCGCTCACTTCCTGCGGGATGTAGACATGTTCCTGCCGGACGGCGACCAGCTCGTTGGTGTTTTTGTCGATGGAGATCAGGCAGGGGTGTACTCGCTGCCACGCAGGTTGAGTTCCACCGCACGTCCCATGTTGCCGGTCTCACGCAGGTTCTTCTTGTCCTCCTCGCTAAAGTTAAATCCGAAATAAGGGCGTTCCAGTTGCGGTTCCTTGCGTATGCCGTGAACGGCCAGCCCCACCTGCCCGTTCTCTTGTGGTATGAGCGAAAGCCTCGCGTCCAGTTTGGCTGTCAGCACGCCGGGAATGTTAAGTGTCAGCGGCACCAGCTTGTTGGTCTTGTAACCTCTCAGCATGGAGTCGAGAAGTCCTTGCTGTTCGAGTGTCGCCTTTGAGATACCGATCTTGTCCAATCCCTCCCAGTCGATCATGTTCTCATTGTAACGATAACGCGGGCCTTGCGGCTCTTGTGGCACCTGCTGTGCCTGCGGTTGCTGCCGTTGCTGGGATGCCTGTTGTACCTCACTCTGTTGCAGGGGTTCCTGCGGTTGCGTTTCTTTTTTTGCCATGGCTGTCTCTTGTTTATTCATGTTTTGTTCCTCTTCTGTTCTCTTCGGGCGGATTTCGTAGTGCTTGAGGAACTCCTTCACCGCGTCCGTCTGTTTGCCTTCCGCCAGATCCTTGATGGCCTGTCTGTTCCGTTTGTAGTCGTTGTAGGTCATGCGCAGAAGGCGGAAATGGGTCGGTTCCTTGAGCTGGCTCCAGAAATTCTTGATGAAGTTTTCGAGGATACTCGAATTTTTGTCGAATTTCAGGAACGAGTTCTCGTTCTTCTCGTCCGCCGGAACCGTCTTGAACTTCCCGTCCTTGTCGATCTCGCTGACCACCTGTACACCGGCTTTCGGATCGCTCTTGTTATGAACCATCATCAGCTCGGTGATCTGTTCCACCAAAGGGGCGTCGTTCGCGGCCTTCGGTTTCCGGGTCCGTCTAGGCTTCCCGTTCGGGCTCTTTTCTTGTGCCATACCTTTTCTTTTTGGGGTTAATAAATTGCTTTGACACTTCAAAAATATGGGCTAAATCCGAATAAAACTCTGATTTTCAAAAAGGTGTCATCAGATGTCATCAGATGTCGTCAAATGTCCGAAAGACTGGTTTTCCGTGAGAGAAACATGCCGTGAAAACAAGGATATGGTATGCGGAGGAAGGGCGAAGAAGTAGGCACGGGCGCAAAGGGAGGATTATGCAGAGCAGAGGGAGCTGAAGTCCCTGTCTTCTCATGGGGCGGTGTTTTTTTCATAAGACATTGCCAGGTCTGCCCATATATCCCGTACTTCCTGCCGGATTTATTAGGGATATAAAGGAGGCCCTCCTTTTTTCATCAATGACACGGTCATGCGTCGCGTCGGTCGCAGTGAGTCCCTATAATCCTTCCCGAAATCAAAACCTTTGTCCGGGCGTTTGTTTCCATGTGTATTTTCCGCGACTTGTCGCAAGGAAAATACTCATGGAAAGCGAAGCCGGAACGCCCGTGACAATACGGTTTTGATTTATCTTTGATTATAGGGAACTCACTGGTATCCGTTAGTTCTCCATGAAATTTCCAGAAAATATCCTATTTTATGTAATCAAAGAATTACCGTTCTCGCTGTTGACGGTATTATATGATGTTTGGTTAAATTAAAAACGTAAAGTATGGAGAGAAAAAAAGGAAAACAACAAAGAAAAGAGAAGAAGTTAAGCTTTTTCAACCTTATTGAACAAAGAATCTTGTATTTCGAAAGGCAGGACAAGAAGAAGACGGCGAGTAATTACATTTGCGCCTTTAAGCATTTCAAACGGTTCAGGGGGGATCAGGACATCGCTATCGAAGATCTGACTGTCGGACAGATGAAGGATTTCCAATCATATTTAATCGGCGAGGGACTGAGGATGAATACCATTTCGCTGTACAACAGGGAACTCCGGGCCGTTTACAATTATGCGTTAGACGAGGAGATCATACAGATGGACAAGCGTCCTTTCCGCAAATCGTTCACCGGGCAGGAAAAAACTCGCAAGCGAGCCGTTGACGGCGGGGTTGTCAAACGTCTGGCGATTCTCTCCCTTATTGACAAGGCGATGCTCGGATTTGCCCGAGACCTGTTTTTGTTCAGTATCTATATGCAGGGAATGCCCTTTATTGACATGGCTTATCTCAAAAAGGAACAAGTAAGGAACGGATGTATCACTTACCAGCGCAGGAAAACCAATCGTCAGTTGAGGGTCAAGATACACCCGCAGGCGCAGATTATCATAGATCGGTACATGGTATCCGATCCGGGCTGCCCCTATTTGTTCCCTATCCTGTATGATCCGGAAAAAAAGACAGAACGGGAGTATTCGAGTGCCTTGCGTGTCTATAACAAGCGTCTGGACAGCCTTTCCTCCTTGTTGGAACTGGACGAGCCGTTAACATCGTACGTGGCCCGCCATACTTGGGCCTCGCTTGCCCGACAATGCGGGACAAGTGATACGGTAATCAGCGAGGCGATGGGGCATAGTCACGTAGGGGTGACAACTATCTACCTGGCCTCGTTGGATATCGGTATGGTTGCCATGGCCAATCAACGGGTGATAACCTCGCTGTTCAGAAAGCGTATCCCCTGATGGGAAGCCATGAAAATTGGATATTTGAGGATTTCTGATTTGAGTAATTCGTTGGGAAATTATATTTTTGTCTCGAATAAAAGTGCTTCCTCTTACAAAGAGGAGGAATATGGCTTGTAATTCTTCCTTTACAAAGAGGGGGAACGTTTTATAAAGAACTTTTATTTCGACCGCAAAAGTAGATATAATTGAAATATAGGCGGCAACAAAAGTAGTCCTTAAAACTACAAAAATAGACCATGATAAGATGAGTTGTAGTGATGGATGTGAAGATACATGAAAATCTTGTCCCTCTACATATAATAAAGAGACAGTACTATAGTGTATAGGCTATAAAAAGGTTTACTTCTTGTGTTCCAAGCGCAGTTCTGTCGGTGATTTGCCAAAATGTTTCCGACAAAACGTGGTCATATAGTTGGCCGTAAATTTGTATTTTTCAGCGAGTTCTGCTATGGATATATTGGTCATCAAAATGTCCCTGACTAATTTTTGTTCTTTTTTACGAATTAGCCATTGGCGAGCCGATATACCGAAAGTCTCCCGGAATTTTCGTTTGAATGCACTAGGAGACATATTTAACCTGTCAATCAATTCCTGAGCGGTTTCTACCTGTGGATATATTTGTAATACATTTTCCTTGAAATCATTATCCGTGCCCAGGATTGGCGCGAAGAATCTAGCCAAATCCTCTTTCTGATAAAATCCGCGCAATTCAATAAATAACATCTCTTTTTTGATGCGCTGATAATGAATGCATGACATTCCTGTTCGCATGATCTCCCGTGTCACTTCAAGTTCCTTGAATAACAATTCATGGATGGGAAGTAAGGTAATCCCGTATTTTTCTTGTTGGAAACCTAGCGGGATATATTTTTGTAACTGTTCAATGGAGAAACGATTGCATAAGGACATATCTCTAGTGAACGAACAACGCATCAGGGAGATATCCGTAATCGCTCTTCCATGAAAATTGTCACCGGCAGCTATGAGAAACATCTGTTTTTCACCCACCCGTTGGCATACAGATCCGGCAGTCGATATATCCATCTCCCCGGAAAGAATAAATCCAAGCGTGAAACGTTCCACTTCTTCCCGTATCAGATATTCGCCGCCCTTTACCTCTATAGGCTCCAAGATGGATCGTTCATCAGAAATATAATTTTCACAGACAAAGTGCTCTTTTGTATACTTCAGATCATTGAATATGTTCCGTCTCGATTTCATTGTTTTTCTTTAATTATAATTATTGACTAAAAAATAGAACAGGGATCGCTTTTTTATCATTGGAACTGATGAGCGTATTATTATAATACACTATATATCAATAACAAAGTTCGTTTTTCAACAAAAGTTCCCCCTCTTTGTAAGAGGAAGAACTTTTAAGTTTTTTTGTGTATGGCTAGAAGGAAGGCTCTGAAAGGGTAACCGGAAAAGAGAAGTATGCACAGATACGGCGGGAGGCCGCATTTCGTAAGAACGAAGAAGCGTTGTTCTGTATGCCACTGCCGATATGTCAGTCGCCTGATAGCGAAAGAGTGTCATGTGCCGGAAGGCGGACAAAAAACAAATAATAAATGATGAGATATAAGGTTTTATTATTTTTTCTATTGGTTTTGTGGGTTGCGCAAACAGCCAAGTCGCAAGACGTGGCATTGAAGACCAATACCTTGATGTGGGCGACCACTACGCCGAATCTAGGATTGGAAGTAGCTCTTAGCCCGAGATATACGCTGGAACTGTCCGGATCCTACAATCCTTGGACATTCAAGGACGACAAGAAGATGCGTTTCTGGTTGGTACAACCTGAGTTGAAATATTGGTTCTGCGAGAAGTCCGAGGGGCACTTTGTCGGTATGCACTTGCATGGGGCGCAGTACTTCGGGGGATTCAAGAAGAAACGCTACGATGGCTATCTGGCCGGAGGAGGTTTCACTTACGGGTACGACTGGATTCTCTCGCCGCATTGGAACCTGGAGGCCGCCATCGGTATCGGCTATGCCCGCCTGTGGTATGAGGAGAGCCCCCGCGTCTATTGCGAGAAGTGCGGAGAAGACAAACATAAGAACTATTTCGGGCCTACCAAAGCTGCCCTGTCATTGATTTATATATTCTAACGGTATGAGATTTCATTCACAAAAATTGTTGGTCGCTCTTTTTTCCTTGGGGATATTCGGGAGTTGCTCGCCGGTCAAGACACCCGTTGGTGTCTCCGTGTCTCCGAGGTTGGGTGAGGTGATGCTTGATCCCTCAAGCAAGGGAACGGTGAAAATGAAGTTTCAGGTGCCGGTGGATTATTTGTCGAAAAGGGGACGTTTGCTTATTACGCCCCGTTTGGTGGTACCCGATGGCGAGGTGGCGGATATGTATGAGCCGGTAGCCGTTGACGCGCCGGTTTATGCGAAGAAAATATATAGGAAAAAGGTGCTGGAAGGGTATGTCGACTCCCTGTCCGGGCAGGTTGTCCGTGCCGACCGTTGGTCTGAGTTAATGGAGATACCTTACGAGACGCGGGTCGCGGTTCCTGAAGGCTGGGATGATGCCTATATAGACGCGTTGGTCTCCGTCGAGGGATGTGCGTCATGCGGAATTATAGATACCTTGTTTGTGGCTAAGCTTCGGCAATCGGAGCCTGTGGATACCTTCTCGCTCCAATGGATCCGCCCCACGCTGGCGAAGCGCCCGAAAGTGATGGAGGGAAAAGGGATCGCCGTCTTGCAGTTTACCATCAATCGTTCGGACATAGACGGCTCGCTGGGTGACAACCGGGCGGAACTGGAGAAAATGGCGAAGACGTTACGCCCGATTTTGGAAGATTCGTTGGCGAGCGTACACTCCATACACATCATCGGGATGGCATCTGCCGATGGCCCGTTCGGGTTCAACACGAACCTTGCGTACCAACGGGCGGTGGCCGCCGGTCGCTGGCTGCAAGACAGGATGGCGATAGCCCCGGAGATGAAGGAGCGTATCCTTGCCGATGTCCGTCCCGAAGGTTGGGAGCCGGTGTTGGAAGCCATGCGGCAAGCCGGTGACCCGGATGCAGCCGATGTGGAGGCTATCCTGGAGCGTTATCCCGCCGACAGCAACAACGATGATGTGCAGGAGCGCGAGATCCGTCGTCTGTCCTGCTGGGAACGTATCCGCACGAACTATCTGCAACGCGACCGCAAGGTGGAGTACCGTTACACCTACACGCTGAAGAGTTTCACTTCCGACGAGGAACTGTTGCGGATGTATGCCACCCGGCCGGACGCGTTCAGCGAGGAGGAGTTTTTCCGCGTGGCGGAACTGATGCCTTCGTTGACCGAAAAGATCGAGGCGTACCGTAAGTTGCTTGCTTATTATCCGGCTTCGGAGGTCGGGAAGAACAACTTGGCCGTGCTCGAGCATGAATGGCAGATGATGAACAGCCGGAAAGGAGGCGTAAAATGATGGAAAGAAAACATTTGCATGGAATAACCCTGTTGGGTGGATTGGCTATGGCGCTGCTGTGCGGCTGCATCCGCGACGAGCTGGAGCCTTGTCCGCCGTTGCGTCTCTCGCTGGAGGTGGCGGATAAGAATTATGTCAACGCGGCGGCGGCTCGCCTGGGTTACGAGGAGGAGCGTCCGGAGGATCTTCCCTTCAGGGAGTATGTGTCGGACTTGGCCTATCGGATGAGCGATTTGGAGACAGGCCGTGTCGTGGCCGAGCGCGCGCTGTCATCCGTGGAAGGCGACGCGGGAAGCGTGGAGGTGCCCCTACCGGCCGACCTTCCCTACGGCTCTTACGTGCTGACGGCCTGGGGCAACCTGGGCGATACCGCGGCTTTCGACAGCGATCTCGCTTCGCTGGGGCTGCATCCCGGCGGTGCGGAGGGTAGCGACGCCTATTTCACCCGCGATACGCTGGTATATGCCTTGGATAGCGAGCGTTTCTCGTGCGGCATGAGGCGCTTGAAGGGCAAGCTGATCCTGGCTACCGAGAGGATGCCCGAGGCGTATGCCTTCAGCGAGTGGAAGGTATCGGATATCATGGGGCGTTTCAGTACCGAGGGGGGGCTATTGCGAGCCGACGACGTTGGCCTTCGACCGTAGCTGGGAGCGCGAGGAGTCGGCCATGGTGGCGAAGAGCCTGTTGGCACCCTCCCGGAAACGGGGCGCGTCGCAGGTAGATCTGCGTTACCACGTGGGCGACAGGCCCTCGGAGGGCGGCAACTGGATCGCCCCGGAGCCGGTCTGCGTGACGATGAGCCGCAACGAGCTGACCATCTTGCGCTACGAGTACGACCCCTGCTGCTGCCGTTTCAAGATCTTCATCTTGATAAACGACAACTGGGAGACCCTGCATATCATGGATGTGGAATAACGTTATTTATAGATAAAACCGAAGTTTAACATTTAAAAGAAGAAGCAAATGAAAAAGAACTATTTCTTTGGCGCGGCAGCTTTGTGCGGTCTGTTAGCGTTCACTTCTTGTGGCAACGATGACGATCCTATCTTGGACGGACCGGGTAACGAGGTTGCCACCGGTGAACAGGTAATCGTGTTGGATATGCAAGATACGGACGTGCTCAGCACGAAGTCTCGTCCCTTGTATAGTACGGACAACAGGGGATCCGAGGATGTGACGGACGTGATGCTGTATATCTTCAAAGAGGATCAAGGAGCACAGACGTTGATTAAAACCATCCATGTGGACAACTGGGACAATACTTGCGAGGAGTATAAATATGGCCGTAAGAGAACCATTAAGCTGGAAGGTAAGGATAAGTTGGAGGCTGGTTCGACTTATACGATCTACGCCGTAGGCCAGAACGAGACAGAGGTGGAAGGCAATCCGGCTCCGTTCAAGTTCCAAGGTGCGCAAACTACTCCGGGTGATGATGACTGGAAAAATATCCCGGGGCTTTTAATCACAAATCCTAGCAACATCACCCACAACTTCGCCACCACTCCGGGTTCCGGCTTCCCTTACCTGTTAACAAAGCCTGTTGAGTATGCTAAAGATACGAAATTCGCCAGCAAGGCTGTCGGTGAGGTATTCTCCGGTCAATCCAAACCGGTGACATTAGAGCCGAAGGAAAGTGTCTCTTGGACCGTGTTGCTGAAGCGTCAGGTTGCCGGTGTGCTGGGTTACTTCTCGAATATCCCGGCAGAAGGAAAAGCTTTATCTGATGGTACAACAGAATGTTGGTCTACCAAATTGCGTTTGGTCGCTTCCAACCGTAACGACCGTCTGGATATGACCATCCAGCTGAACAAGCAGAACGACGACGCTACCGAAGTAGGCAAGGAGAATATTGTCAATGGTTTCAAAAGCGATGCTGTGAAGAATGACGCAGCATTCAAAGGTTCGACCAATGATAACGCCTACACCGTTTATGAGATCAATTTGAAAGACTGGTTTACCATGGGTGAAACCGATGGTTGGACAAATGTTATGGAAGAGGTCGATGGCAATAACTATCTTGGCAAGACTTCCGGATGGAAGAACCCGTATGAGGGTACCAACGCCGCCGTAACCGTAGCCGATGGCGCCGTATTGGCCGGTGAGTTCGTCATCCCGTTCGACAAGGATGAGACCTTGAATACTTTCGAGCTTCAGTTGATCGGTAAGAAGAAAGGAACAGGCGCTAACTTCGAAGGTGAAGATGAATACATCCTTCAGACCTGGTCTGTTAAGTTGGATGACGCCTCTATCGACGCTACCCTGAAAGATACGGAATATCATTACAGCATCTACCGTAACCACCTGTACCAAATCGGTAAGCGTGGCGGTGGCGACGATCCCGACAAACCAGGCGTTGACCCGGATAAACCACAGCCGCTGGATAAATCCCAAGAGTTGGTAATCAAGATCAACGACCAGTGGGAATTCATCCACGACCGGAGATCGACTAATGTCCGCCCGCATCGGACTTCCCGATTGATAAGGGACAATCACTTTTTTATACGGGAGCTGTGCCGACAAGGCACGGCTCCTCTATTCAGTTTCCTAGGCAGGAAACTATAAGCACCCCGGCAAGCACCCCTTTTTATATGTAAGGAAGCACACGGGCCGGTTATAATGTCTATTTATACAAAACAAGAACGAGTAATTTAAGAAAGGTTTCTGATATGATGAAACATGTGAGCATCTTAATCCTGATATTCCTGGCCTGTCTCTTCGCGGGTTGCGCTGACGAACCGATAGATTCTCCGGAGGGTCTTCCCGAGAAGGGTATCGTCGTTAAGTTGACTACCGGGCAGTTGGATACCAAGACACACCTGTACAGCCAGGCTAGCTTGCATCACGTGACTCGAATCTACGCCATCCTTTATTATTGCGGCGATATGACCGCAGACGATATTGACACGGAAAAAACCAAGGTCGTAGCTTCCCAGCTACTGATGAAAGACGGCGCTCCTTGGGATCCCTCGAAAGAGGAGGGCTATGGGCAAGGACAGCCGCAAACCGAAACGTTTGAACTTCTGTTGCCGCAAGACCAGATCGCCATGGTCCCCGGCAAATATATGATATTATGTGTCGGCTTAGACGACGCCTCGGGCGATACGTATGGCCTTACCTATGGTGCTGATGCCGCCAATAAACAGCCGGAGTTCGCCAAACCGGGAGCTAAACTGTCAGAAGCACAAGCGGTTCTCGCGAAAGAAGCCCCAAGCGAACCTATGCCTTATGAGAAAGACCCGACAACCGTTGAGACTGACAAAAAACAAGATAAAGAATTAATCGCTTACGGCCATCCCGACATAGCGCATTCGGAGCTTTTCGCCGGTTGGCAGGCGTTCGACTTCATGCCCGACAATTTGAATGTCGTGGAGGTGGAACTGCGCCGCCGCGTGGCCGGAGTGCTTTGTTACCTCTCGGACATCCCTTATAAACTGAATATGGGTAATACCCCCTATCGGGTAACAGAGGTACGCCTGAACCTCTTTCAGGAGCAAAACGCGCGGATCGGCCTGACACGGGAGATGACGCGGGAGGGCAAGCCGTCTCTACAGGATTTCGGTGGGCCGGTTGACGGGAAAAAGGTTTGCCAAACGCTTTGTAAGTTCGATCTGAAGAGTTTCAAATCGCGACCGGAGCAAACCAGAAGCGGTGATCTTTTGTACAGTATACCGACCGGTCATCTGGAAGGACGGAAACAACTGGAGAATACCATCTTGATGGGGGCGTACGCACTGCCCATTCAAAATAATACCCCCGATGCCACGCTGAACGTAGAACTGTGGGGGTATAAATATGATGATGCGCCGGGTAGTGATGATCAGATTGTTGCGGGAAGCGAATTGACCCGGATCAAATCTTTCCCTGCCATTTACGAAGGCAAGGAGAGTACCCCGGAGATTTACTCCCTGCATCCGAATATGATTTACCATATCGGGCATAAGCTGGAAGGGGATAATACGGAAGGCGACTATCCGGAAAGCCTGGCGGGAACCAAGGTGACCGTGGAAGCCGGACCTTGGCAGGAAGTGGATATTCCGGTGGAATTTCCCAGTGTGCCTATTGTTCCCTTGATGTCTCTGCGGGACAAGGATGGCAATAAGTATAAGGTTGAGCCGGAAGAGGCCGGCGAGAAATATTATATTTTCGACTGCATCGGTTCGCGAACGAACCATTTGGAGATAAGCGCATCGATTCTTTATGAGAATTGGAAACTGACAGCGGTACCGGTCGGTGATGCTTCGGATACGCCTTGGATTCAGTTTTGGGACGAAACGACAAGCGGTTATGTCACTGAATTGACTGGTACTGGAGGAAAGGATATTTACATTCGGATGGCTGATTACGCGAGTGTCCCGGATTGGGAAAATAAGCGAGAGACACGGAAGATCCGATTGCTACTGGAGGCCCTTGAAGAAAACGGTTCTGTGGTGAGCGGTGCCTCCTCTGATTTGTACGTGGAGCAATACAATGCGTTGATTGTGACATTGGAAGATGATAGTGACGGATATCGTGGCTTCAGTCGTTTCGATTTTGGGACGAAACGAAACGCGGTTACAGGGGATATCGTGGCTGCCGGACAGACACTCGGATGGGGATATTGGAGCTCTCTTGTTGTGACAGAGAATTGGGCAGATGGTAAGGCCAATTATCGGGAATTTATAAATAAAACATGGATAGATGATTTTAAAGGCTCTGCCATACAGGTTTGTGCACTGGGAGAAGCGGGAAAAGAACTTGAGATAGATTATGAAGAAGCGAAGTCTGAAGATCCTTTTTGGTTCTTGCCATCGATAGTCGCATTGAGATGTTTCTTGAAGCAATATAAGGATAACGCGGATGCGAATATAGAGCGAGGAAAATTTTATTGGAGTTCTAATTCTGCCGGTTATTATAAAAACGCATTAGCGACAAAGATTGACCGTTCAGGCAATGTTGATGATGATTATTATAGAGAAAATAAGGAAAATGCGTATTATGCCCGTCAAGCCTGTCACGCACAATAAATATAGCGATATGAAACGATATACTTGGATATGGATCATGCTGATCGCCTTGTTGTCCGGTTGCGAAGACGACTTCGACAAGGGCGGCTCAAACCCGGGCGAGGGGGTAACGGAAGGGATGATCACTTTCCGCTTTTCTACCGAGGAGGCACCGGTGATTGTTACCCGGGTCGGTGAGACCGGGCAGCAGGAATCTTTGGAAAATGTGTTGGTCATGGTGTTTGACAAAGATGGGAAATTGGTCAATAAAGCTTACCAGCAATTGACGATCGATAACCATTCGGTCAATATCTACCTGACCGCCGTGGAGGATCAATCCATCTATGCCTTGTGCAATTTGCCGGAAGGAGACGAGACGGAAGATTTGATCAACAACTCTCCGGTCACTTTGACTGGGTTGAAGGCGAAATATACCACGATCCGAACTCCGGAAGGAGCTTATGGCGGCAAACACATCATGACCGGCTCCCTCCCGTTGGAACTGACCACGACCGGCCAGTTGAAAAAGGAATACACCATCCCGGTTAAGCGTCTGACGGCGCAAGTCAATTTCAATGTCTCTTTTGAACCGTACGATCCGGAAGATAAATTCGCGGTCGGGGAAATGTTCCTTTATAATATCCCGATGGGCAGCATGCTGCTGGATGGCGGCGGGTCGGTCGACGACGCGGGTAGTTGGGGATATCGTCATCCCGATGACGCGTTGTTGGATTCGCTGGATATTTGCGCAGGCGATTATTCGTATGTCGTGGCCGATAATGCTGCCAAGGCAGACCGTTCGGCACAATTTTACCAAGAGGGAAAAAGATTGGACTTCGAGATCGTAAAAGGAGCGGTTGGAACGAATGATACCTATACCGCCTCTTTCAAGATGTTCGAGAATCGGCAAGGAAGGGTGTACGACCGAGAGAATAACTGGGAGAACCTGAAAGGATTGATCGGAAAAGATCCCGAGACTGCCGGAAAGTATGGTTATGAGGATTTGTATCGCTATTATCAGCAAATCAACAAGCGGGGGCTTGCCGGGACAAGCCGGAATCCGGATGATGCCGAAAAGATATTCAAAAGAAACGAAGACATAAATGACGGTAAGTATACGGTCAATGCGGAAGAGCGAGGCTTCAAGTATGCCACCTACCTGATGATCCGCGGTGTCTACACCAAGAAGAATCCGGTGGGGGGCGAGGATCCGAGCAACGTGACCTACTATATCTACCTCGGTTCGGACAATTACAAAGACTTCAACGTCTGCCGTAACCATGTCTATAACTACCGGATCCGTATCTTCGATGCGGACAAGACCGACACCCGCGTGGATGCCAATCCGATCGGCGGGCTGACTATCTACGGGAACTTCGAGGACGTGCTGGATGCCCATCCCAACGTGACGCAGGTACTTCTCTACTCGCCCAGTAACTGGACGGTGCGGGTGGCCGATCCGGACCAGACCCCTGGCTGGAGGTTTCCGCCTCGCCATCCTATAAGCCCCGTAAGCTGGGAGCGGAGGCTAGCCGCGATCAAGCCGCTTTCCGTCTGGACGGAGAGGCGGGGTTGCACTACTTCTATATCCATACGGACGAGTATATCCCGCCAATCAAGGATCCGCACGGTAACGTTCGTTACTTCAATGCCCCCCGTACAGGCAAGCTCCTGTTCTCGAACCAGGCGGGAAACGTGAAAGAGGTAGAGATCAAGCAGTACGCGGCCCAGATGGTGATACGCGAGAGGTTTGCCACGGATCTCGCGAAGAAGGTACTGGATACGCTCTACGTGGAACGTATCTTGGAAAAGAAAAATATGCAATGGGGATTCCAGCATTATTGGTGTCTGAAGATGGATGAGATCCTGGCAGACGACCTAAACTCGAAAAAGAATGGGTTGACCAATACCCGTGTGTTGTATGACATCGCTTTGAACGGCGACAAATGGGGCATCGATCCGGCTTATCCGGACGGCAATATTCCATCGAACATCGCGTTGGGATATGCCTTGGGCAAGAACCGCGACCGTAACGGCAACGGGAAGATCGACTATAACGAGATTTTGTGGTATTTGCCGGCTTACACCGAATTGCAGGCGATAGCCGGGCATATCAGCGGAGGGTCGAGGTCTTATCCCGGGGAATACTCACGTACTGTGGATGTAGACTGGGAGATGGAACCTTATTCCTTCTTTTCCTCCACGCCCTCGTCTAGCGATGCGGCTGGAATTACTGCCGGGTTCAGTTGGGCCGTGCAGTTTTCGCCCAATCCGCAAAAGAACGGCAAGGCGAGGGTCGAGATGCGCTCGCGTTTCTACAACGTGATTTGCGCCCGCCGCTATAACGGTTGGCGAGGGCCCGATACGGGAACGGTAGACGGCGAGATCGATACGGACGAGGACTGGAATGAGGACGAGGAAGAGATCATGGATAAAAAATAGTGGAAAAAAAGGATTAGACGCGATGAATAAGACGATAGGAAAATATATATGCGCCTGGGCGGTGGTTTGCCTTGCCGGATGCTCGAATGAGGTTCCGCAAGAAGGGCAAACGGCGGTCGCCTCATTCCATGTGGCTACACGTGCTGCGGACAATACCGCCGAGAGGGAGATAACGGATCAGCAGTTTGTACGGCTCTATGTGGCGGAACGCAGGCCGGAAAGCGGGAAACCCGAGGCTACCGGTCCTTCGGATCAATATTGGGATCGGTATAATGTGGTCTTGTATTGCGACAAATATTATGACCTGGAGGGACAAACCTATCATGTCGAGAATTTGCCCGGAGTTTGGCATAAGTTTGCTTTCGTGTGCGTGCCGGATATAAGCCAAGGGATGGGAAGCGGGATGTTTCCGGCTCAAAATACGTTTTTGACATATAAGGACCTTTACGATTTCGCGATCGACTACCGACCGGTATTGGACTATCAAGCCGCGTTGAATGAGGCGAGCAAGGAAGACTTGGCGATTTACCGTAAAATCATCGACCGCTGGGTCGATACCGACATGCCGACCAACGAAAGAGTGCTGATGAGACGCGTCACCGGGCAACTCGTCCTGAATATGGGAAAGCCGGCCGACCAGTTCGATACGGCAACGAATGGGGCGGTGACGGATATTACGGTCAGCATGAAAACGGCCCGGAATTGCTATATCCGCGACGAGTCGTGTGACTCGGTGCTTGTTATCGAGCGTGAACAGCGGAAATTTCATTGGACCGTAAGCGCGGAAGGACAGTTGGAAGAACAGCTCTTACCGATCGCCCTGCTTCCGGGGGAACTGTCAGACGCCAAGGTGACGGTCTCTTTTGCGGATGGTACCTCGGTAGAATGCGTCTTGCGTGGACGTGCCGAAGAAGATGTACCGATGGATGCTATCGAAATCAAGAAGAATACACGGACGATTGTCTTGTTTAACGGTAAGGATAAAGAAACGTTCGAGGTGCGTTACGCCGGTTTTGCCGATGGAAACGATGCGACGGTGGATGTCGACGATGACGCATGGGATGGAGTATGAATGTGAATAATGAATGGAATCGTATATATGAAAAAGGTTGTGGGGTTGTTAGCCGGCTTATGCCTTTGTGCCGGATGCGAAAATGAGATACCGGAGCCTACGGCATCGGTGGTTTCGGCTGGTAAGTTCGTGGTGGATTACACGGCTGCGGCTGGTGCCGCCACGCGTGTGATCCATGAAAAACAGCCGAAAGGGGTACGTATCAACTCGCTTACTTACCTGCTGTATAGTGAGGAGGGGACGTTGGAGAAGCGGAGGGAAATCCCCGGGTTGGATACCGACGGGGAGAGTTGGCCGTTGAGACGCGAGAATATGTCGTGGGAGCAACGGGAGGCTTTGAAAGACACCTTGTCGCAGGGTGAGACCTATCATGCGGTCTTTGTGGCCAATATCGATTCCGCCGTTTGCGGGTGGACAGGTGCGGACGGTCAGCCGTGGTCTCCCCTGCGAGAGACCGGGACGTACGAGACGGTTTATTTGCAAATGCCCTTCCAGCCGTTCAATGACCGGAATATGTTTTATGTTTTCACGCGGGACATCTTGTCGACGGATCAAGGTGCCGATCGGGAGAATCCTTACAATTGTCCGGTCGTGTTCGGCGTGCGGTGACCCGTACCGACTTCTGGTTTGAGAAACTTCCTGATTGGAAAGAAAAAGACAGAGGGGGGGATACGGAAATATCCGGTTATCCGGCTACCTGCTTGTTACCGGAAGATATAAAGAACTATTTTCAATCGGATTTCTATGCTTTTGTCTTGCGGAAATATAAAGATGAGTTAAGCCAGCCGGTGGTTGATGAGACGGTTGAGTTTTTGGATGCTTTGGAGCTGTATTTTTCCGGACAGATTCTGATTCCGGATTTCGATCTTGAGTTGAAAGATAAATACACAAAATATAATGCGCGTTTATATGAAATAGAAGGGCAAATTCAGGGCGAAGGCAAATCCGACTTTTTAGATCAAATCAATTCGGACATGGCGGAAGGCGGTGTTTTATCAAACTTCCAAACCCATTTGGTTAATACGCTGTTGAATGAACTTGAACATAATATAACCGTCCGTAGTCTGTTTGAGCAATCAGCAAAAAGAAAATCGGGAACATGGGCAACGATTGCTTACAAGGGACAATCTGGAGTGGATAAATATTATTTGTCCGGAAAGGCTCCGGAGGCAGGTCTGGCAGAAAGCCTGCGTATGAAAGCGGATACGACCGTGATGCGGAAGAGCGTTTCTTATCTTGCTTTCAATTGGGTCGGATTGGCGGATCCGGAAAAGAATAAGATTTCCGGGGTCAGTTGGTATCCTACGGCTGAAGCTACGACTCCGGACTTCTCGCTTACCCCTAACTCGTCTATTTCGACCGGACAGGGAGTGAATGAGAAATATTCCGTGTTCTATCGCCCGATGAACGAACTGAATTTGAAAACCGATTGGGAGAAGCCAGCTAAAAAGACAACAATCGTCTGTGATTTGGAAAAGGCATTGCCTTTTACGGTAGAAGATGCGGAACTGATTGCCACTATTAACCAACTTTTGTCTGATGGCAAGATAAAAGACTATTCCGGTTCGCTGGAAAAGATGTCTTTGGCAATAACTTATCCGGATATATCCAGAAGCGATGTGTTGGAGATTAAAGAGATATGGGAAATAAGTAAATAATAAAAAGTCTATGCGCACGATTAGTCGATATATAAAAAGAGGTGTTTTCCTGCTTTTCCTGTTGGTATCGTTTGTGAATATACAAGGGCAAACCGGAAATCAACCGGTTGAGGTTACCAAGCGTAGGGCGTTGGTAGGCCCTTATTGCATGGTGAACCAAATCTCGTCAGTAGCCAATGTGGCGACCAACTATAGTCATTTGGAGTATATAACCGATTCGGATTTGAATAATTATGCTTCGATAACCGGCATTAAGGTCGATGCGCTGCTATCGCCTGTTTTGAGTGTTAAGGATACGAAAAACACATACAAGGGGGGAACGACTGCCGGTTTCAGCTTGGCGTCGACTGAGAGTGGAGGACTTTTGTCGCTGGAGGTGATCCAGTTGTTTTCTATTACGACTTATTTAAATGGCAAAGAACAGGAGATCATAGCGGTGGGAGGAGCGTCTTCCGGTGGGGTCGGTTTGGACTTGATAAAGATTCCGGGTTCTGATGCTGTCTCTGTAGATGTCTGTGTAAAAACGACGAAAGACTTTGATGAGATTTATTTGATGCAAGGAGGCATACATGTAGAGGCTATTAATCAGCTAAGCATCAGGTATGCGTTTGTCGGGGATCCGAAAGAAGTACTTTTGACTTATGATGGAGTAAAAACATACGGGAAAGAATTAGGGTTAGGTGAAAAAGGCATACAGATCGACTATGACAAGTGCGGCGGCATGCCTTGGCCGGTAAAAAGACAAACCCATAAGGGAGGATACTTTTCATGACAAACTGTTTGATACGGATACAACCAACTATTTGGGGACAGGAGGGTTGGCTATTGGAGAATGGTTTCATGCGCAGATTGGTACAACTTACGAGTTTCCTGCCGGTACGGAAGTGGGGTTTAAATATTTTAATAAAGGACTCCTGGATTTGTCACTCGGAAGTTTTGTGACCATTACATTATATGATAAGAACAACAAAGAGGTTCAAACGGAAACTTTATCGGCCGGCATATTGAAATTAGGAGTTGTCACTACGGGAGAGATCACATCAGCCATCACATCCAAGGTTCCTTTTTATTCTGCCCGGCTGACTGTTGGAGCCGGTGCGTTAAGTGTGAACCTGGGCGGGGTGGGTATCTATTATGGTTTTGTCAGGGAGAAACCGGAAATAGACCATCACTGCCCGATCCAGCCCAGTCTGAGCGCTACGGTTTGCGATAACGTAACGACTTACGAATTGAGGAGCAACCCGGATGTGAAGGTGAAGTGGGAATTGACGAATTTTGAGTTTTTCTCAGGAGAAGATCCGCGCGATCCTCAAGAGGTGATGAATAACGTTCAGATCGGAGGAACGGCAAATGGCGTTACCAAAGTAACGGGATTAACCGTCGAGGGCGTGTACACATTCAAGGCTACGGCGGTAGATTGTACCGCTGAACCCCAGTGTTCGGAAACTGTCACTTTGACAAAAGGAGTCCGTCCGCCTAGTTCGTCTTGTGGAACCCCTGTTTTTAACGCGGATGGAAATGAGAAATATGAGCTTTCGACAAGTACGTATGGTGTAACCGGAGGCCTGATCAGTATTAGCGATATCAAGGATAAGACCAATATATTGGATGGGAATTTTGATAATTACGCATCCTATGTGAGTGGTTTGAGCGTGGCAAGCAACTTGGGTATCATAGGTATAAAGACGGTAGGTGGAGAATCGTTCGATTTAGAAATTGAGGGTGATAAACGTGTCGGTTTTATCGTAGAGAATGCCTCTACTTTTTTGGATGCCGATGTCTTGCAGTTCTTGCGAATACGGCTATTCAGGAATGGCGAGGTCGTGTATGAGAATGTAATCGACGAGTCCAACGTGGTCGGGGTTGGCTTGATAGGCAGCGAGCAATCTCAAAAGATACGGTATAGCGTAAAGGTTCCCGCGAATGTGGATTTTGATGAATTCCAATTGTGGACTTCCGGCGTGTTGAATTTGGGCTTGAACACGTTGCGTATTTATTATGGCTTTATGGAATCGGCCGATGATGATTGTTCGGACCCGCTAAAGAATGGTTGTGCCCTGGCCGTTTCTACGGAGGAGACGAATGCTTCCCTGTCTTTACAAATACCGTTTCAAACTGTTTCCGTTGCCGGGACATTGGTCAATGGTGATCTTTTGTTGGATGGTGATATGAATACTGCGTTGACCTATACGCCTGCCGTTGGTGTAGGGACAGGTCTTGTCTTATGCGTGAAATTAGGACGTACCATGGATAAGACCCAGCAACTGGGGCTTGCCTTGGATAGCAAGACGTTTGTGCTTGGAGCCGGTGTCGGTTCCTGGATAACGGTTTCGACTTATCTGAACGGCCAAGAGACCGGGGAGAAGTTCTCGGACTGGAATACTGTCGGGTTGGACGTGATAGGCTATGGTGACAGGCGATATCTTATCTCGCAACCGACATTGCCTTATGATGAGGTACGTATTGCTTTTTGCGGCCGTTGTAAGCGCATTGGAAGGGTATAATCTGTACGGTCTCTTTTTCCGTAGCGACATAGATGGCGACGGGCTGCCTGATTGTATGGATCCGGAAAGTTGCGCGGGTGGTTTGGCGAATTTGCGAACGACTCCGCATATTTGCGAAGGGGAAAAGGTCGTGCTGTATGGGCAAGCGAAATTTGAGGAAGAAGAGGAAAAGGACTATAAGATGTCCATCTTTAAGAAAGCGGATGATATTCATACGGCAGAACCGGTATTTTCTAAAACTTTTACCATCCATAAAGGGATTTTCCAACAAGAAATATGGGAGGCAACAGAGGCCGGAGAGTATAAACTAATCATTTATGACAAGGATGATGAAAATGCAGAGTTCGTATTGTCTGAATTGTACTTTACTGTCCATCCGCTTGAAACAACTTGGTTAGAAAATGTGACTGGCACAGACTGGAATGCCTGGGAAAATTGGTCGAAGGGCTCGCCTTGGACATGTACCAATGTGATTATTCCTGAATCCGCGCAAGCTTATCCGATTCTGGAAGCGGATGCGTCAAACGGCTGTAACTATATTCATTTTGAACCGAACGCTGAGGTGAAAAACACACATCATCTGGATTATAAAAAAGGCATGGGTGGATATTGAACTGTCTCCCAACCGATATTATATGGTGGCAGCTCCGTTGAAAAGAATCTATTCGGGAGACTGGTTTGTCGCTGCCAATGGAATACAACTGCCGGACACATTCACCTCGTTGACTGCGAATAACTATCCGGAAAACCGGGTCACGCCTACTATTTATCAACGTATCTGGGATGCGGCTTACATGGAGCAGTTGATCAATTCAAGCAATCGCCCGTTTGTAAAACCGGGAGATAAAGTAGATATAGCCGTGACCGGCTGGACAAAACCTTTCAATTGGCTGGCTACACCCTATGACAAGAATACGTTGGATGGGCAAGAATTTGATTTCAATGCCTTGTCGGTGTGGGTACATCCGTTGAAGCCATCCGAGAAGGAAGAAGGTGATAACGGCCAAACGTATACTTTCCGTTTCCCGAAGGAGCATACGGAATATCATTATTATGATGAGAAGGGAACTCAATTAAGCGTAGGCGTGCGGATAAATGACAGGAATAATTCCGGACGTTTTATCTATGAGCAGGAAGACGGGAAAGCCACCTTCCCGGTTGTCATGCGATTTAAGAATGGCTCTTTTTAATAACAATACGTTCTTGGTCGGCAATCCGTTCATGACTCATATCGATGTAAAGAAATTCTTGGAGCGGAATGAGCATATTGCTTCCGTTAAAATATATGATGGAAAAAATGGAACAGCCAACTCGCTGATTCACAGCTTTGATGGTGATGGTATCTTGGAAGCAAGGCCGGGTAATGATGGTGATGGTTTACGGGCTATCGCCCCGACGCAGTCTTTTTTGTGACTTGCAAAGAGCGGATGGTGGAGTCGTGTACCATTACCTTTACTGAAGACATGTTAGAGACACAACCGGAACTGCAACAGGCAAATCGGTTGTCGAGGAAACAAAGCGCTTCCGTGGCAAGCCGGTCGGTACGCTTGATGGCATCAGCCGATAACTGCCAATCCGGCGCTTTGGTGTATTTTTCCCAAAAAGCGAATGATCATTACCGGGAGAACGAGGACGCGGAAGTCCTGTTGGAAAATGAGATAAACCCGACAATCGCCTTGTTTACCATAGCAGAGCAACGTGCGCTGGATATTCAGCAACGTGCGAATGGCGGAGAGATACCTCTCGGTATATATTTAGCCAAGCCAGCGGATGTCAACTTGTCGATAACGATTCCCGAGAGCTATTCCGGTTGGATCTTGAAAGATTTGGACAACAACCGGATTCATCCCTTGCTTGCCGGAAAAGAAAATAAGATTGAGCTGGGACGGCTGACAACCAACATAGGGCGTTTTTGTTTGAAAGGAGAATCGATCGCGACAAGTAACGGAGTAATTGCCGCGACACAACCAAAAGTATTCTGTTATCGGGATGAAAGCGGCGGTCAGGTTATTGTGCGTTCGACCGAGGGGCTTATGCGGCGTTGTGATGTTTTTACGATCGATGGAAGGATGTCCGGCCGGGTACAATCGGAGTCAGCCGAATACCGTCTGCCGATCGCTAAAGGGGCTTATGTGGTAAAGGTCTATTTGCGGGATGGAACCAGTGCTGTTGTAAAGGTATTTTGAACCAGTAAAATTAAGATACGATGAAGCGGATATTATATATGATAAGTCTTTTATGTTTAGGCTTGTTAAGTACAGGTTGCGATTCGGAAGAACAACCGGGGAGGAGGAAAAGAGAACCGTTGAGGTGCCGGTGGAGTTTAACTTTACTTCCAGTGGTAACGAACTGACCACCCGAACGAATCCGGTAGGGCCGGGGAACCCCGGTGAAACCAATACCCGCCCGATTTACGTGGATCGAGTAAAAGTATATATTTATCAGCGTCCGGCCGACCAAACATACGAGACTGACAGGGAGGGCTTTTTAAGAGCCAATGAGTTGGTATTACCTGCCCATCGGACCGGGAATGCAGGCGCTGATGGACAACCTCGTTTCACGGCGACAGGAAAAATTCCCTTGGAGAGTGAGTATGAATACAGAATGACGGCCATGGCTTATTCGGAAGAACAAGGAGAAAAGCGGTTGTTTGAGTTGAACGACTCCTATTTTAATCATGCGGAAATAACGTTGCTAGACAAAGATGAATATAAAACCCCGGAACTGTTTTTTGGTAATGTCGTTTATCAGGATACGGATACCGTCTTTCGTTATGATAGCAAGAACCCAAAGAAATTGACCGGTTGGTTGTATCGAGGGGTTGCCGGGATAGAACTGAACTTAGAGAATGTAGCGCCTGAAGTCAAACGAATTGATCTGCTTGCTGATTCCGTTAATACCCGGGTAAAAGGCACGGCTGTACGATGATTTCCGTTCGGCTTATGATATGAAAAGGAATGGACGTTTTGAACATTTTGTAATCGGTTCATGGGAAAGGAATATCGCGGATGTGAAGAATAATAATATACAAATAATAGGCTCGAATCTATTGGCGGTATGCACCTCCCTTAGTTTGCGCATAACGATAGACAAGGATGGAAAAGACGAACAAGTCGTTTGCCGTTTACAAGTAAGAGAGAAAAAGGAAGATGGCGATGTTGACACAGACGAGAATGGAGGTACAGGAAGCAGTGCAAACGCTCAATTACGCTCCATCCCGGGTGATGCCGGAAATGGGACCGGGATTATCCCGGGAGGTGAGGAGACACCAGTGGATCCCGAAAATCCGGACTCGGGCAAGAACCCGTTTCAAATCTGTTTTAAGCGGAATCAGTACTATAAGATACTTGGCGATTATGAAAAATTGACAACAATGGAGTACGTACTTCAGGTAACCGTCAATCCCAATTGGGATGGTGATGTTTATTTACCCTTGGATAAGAGTGATGATAGTAATTGATATATTTCCAAGCGAAAAAATTGAGAGGCTTTAAGAGATGAAGAATGACCCTATACATGATCTGAACTTTTATGTACACGTAAAATCAGGTCATAAGTAAATTCTCTATCAAAAGATAGGGAATTTACGAGGCAACGGCCTGCTTTGGGAAAGTAGACGTTGCCTTTATTTTTTTGTGACGAATGATCTTGTTAATATTAAAAACTGATAAAATCTATTTGCGTATTTAAAAAAAAATAAAAATCTATTTATGGTAGCAAGGAAAGCTTCATTACAGCATAAGGTTCTTTTAGGGTATATGATATTGATCATGGCTGTTTGCGGCATGGTTTCCATCTTGTTATACGAACGGAGCCGCATGCGTGAGATAAAAACGGAAACATCGGAGATACGCAGGATACGCCATGACATCAGTACGGCGCATCGCTATATCACGGAGCTTGCCACCTATGGAGAGTCCGTCATAGTCTGGGAGGATACCGATTTTCGTGAGTATCGCAGAAAACGCTTGCAAACGGACAGCTTGTTACAAATATTGAAAGTGAGTTGTGGCACGTTCGTCCTGCCAAAGCAGATAGACTCCCTATGCCATTTATTGGAAGCCAAGGAGGTACACCTGCTCCGCATTATGGAGACCATTACCAGACAGGGGAAGCGGACAGTCTGCTCGCAAATCGTCTGCCTGTTGTTATCAGGGAAGCGGTTCGTACCCGGACAGTCACTCAAAAGAAAAAAGGGATTGCCGGTTGGTTCGGAGGGAAAAGGAGCGTACAGGTCTTCGAGCCATCGAAAGGACTGCAAGATTTGAATGACAAGTTGATTGCCATGCAAGAGGAACGTGAACGCCGGATAGACATTTATACCGACAGTCTGCGCACACAGAATAAGGCCTTGAACCGGAAGTTGCAAATACTCATCACCCATCTTGACGGGCAAGCGCAGGCGGCGTTCATCAGTCGTGAGGAAAAAGTCACGGAAGCCGGAGATTTTTCTTTCAAGCTGTTTGCCCTGGTAATCGTCTCCGCTTCCTCCTTGCTATTCATCTCGTTCCTGATCATACGGCATGATATCAGGAAAGAAAGGGAAGGACGGGCACAGCTCCAAAGGATAAACCGTGAGAACGAGGAACTGCTCGGTATGCGTAAACAGATCATCCTGACTATCTCGCACGATATACGGGGACCATTGGGCAATATCAGCAACTGCGTGGAGCTGGCCTCGGAAACCCGTGAAAAGAAAAAACGGGAAGGCTATCTGGAGAACATCCGCCATTCCTGCCGCCATATACTGAACCTGGTGAACAACCTGATGGATGTTTATAAGATCAATGAGACCAAGGATACCCGTAACGAGGTTCCTTTCCGTCTAAACAACTGGCTTGACAACATATCGAAGGAATATGCCCGCAAAGCGGGTGCCCGAGCCTTGCTGTTCGAGCACTGGCATAAGAATGTCGGCGATATTACAGTGAGAGGAGACGCAGACAAATTGGAACAAATATTGGACAATCTGCTGACAAACGCCATCAAGTTCACCCTGTCGGGTACGATCCGTTTCCATACCAAGTACATGGCGGGAAGATTATATGTGGAGGTCGGTGATACCGGTATCGGTATGGACGAGGAGACATTGGAACGTGTCTTCCGTCCGTTCGAGCGTGCGGCGCAGGAGATAAACTCGGAAGGTTTCGGTCTTGGGCTTTTTATCACGAAAGCTCTTGTAAAGGTACTGGACGGAAGCATTGAAGTAGAGAGCCGACCAGGTAAAGGTACAACATTCCGCCTGTCGTTTCCCCTTTCGGAAACGACAGAAGAACCGGAAACAGAGGAGCTTCCGGTACAATCTGCGACGATACTTCCCAAACATGTACTGGTAGTGGACGATGACAGCATCCTTCTGAAAATAACGGAAGACATGCTCGGGCGCAACGGGGTGGAATGCACGACCTGTCAAAATGCAAAAGAAGCCATTCTAGCACTCAACCGCTTGGATTATGATTTGGTATTGACAGATATACAGATGCCCGTGACCGATGGTTTCGGCTTGTTGAGATTACTGCGTAACTCGGATATCGGAAATTCCCGTACCGTTCCGGTCGCTGTCATGACGGCACGGGGGGACGGGGACTCGGGCGTGTATATGAAGTCCGGTTTTTGCGGTTGCATACACAAGCCTTTCTCTTCAAAAAGGACTGCTGGCCTTTATCTCCTCCGTTACGGAGGGCAGAAGCGCCGGCATGTCTCCGTTCGACTATTCCCGTCTGATGGAAAGTACGGACGACCGTCGTCATATGTTCGGTCTTGTCGCAAAAGAGTCGGAAAAGGATCTTGCCGAACTGGAGGAGGCTTTGAGAAAAACCGACCGGGAAGCCATGCGGAGGATCGTACACCGGATGGCTCCGGTCTGGGAGTTGTTAGGGGCCAACGATGTGCTGTCCGGTTATCGGATGCTCCTGCATGACAGGATCTCGAGCGACGAGACGGTCAGAGAGTACACGATGAGAATTATGAAACAGATACGGTTACTGATAGACGAAGTAAATAATGAATTAAGAAAAAGAAAAATGATGGGGATGAAAAAGACTTTATTGATCGTGGAGGACAACCTGATTCTTTGCGATATTCTTGAGAGATGGCTACAGAAAGCCGGTTACGGGGTATTGACGGCCATAGATGAGCCTTCGGCACGCCGGAAAATCAAGAGGAATAACGTGGCGCTGGTACTGACGGATGTCCGCCTTCCCGAAGGGGATGGCATCAGCTTACTGGAATGGAGCATCTCCCAAGGATTACATATTCCTTTTGTGGTGATGACCGAACATGCCTCCATTGCAGATGCGGTGCGTGCCGTCAAATTGGGCGCGAAAGACTACTTGCCCAAGCCTGTCCACGAGGAGTTGCTGATGGAACTGTTACGGGGATTGATCGGTCTGCCAGTTTCCGTTCCCCGAAGAAATCATTAATGAAAAGGCTTAGCGGGGCGATCCGGGAGACCGAACGGATAGCTTGTCGTGTGGCTCCTTTGAATTGTTCCGTCATGATCCTTGGACCGAATGGTAGCGGGAAAGAATCTGTCGCACAGCTGATTCTACAGCATAGCGGACGTAAGGACAAGCCTTTTGTAGCCGTGAACTGTGGTTGTATCCGGAGGGAACTTGCCGCCTCAGAATTTTTCGGCCACGTGAAGGGGGCGTTTACCGATGCGAAAAAGGATACTGCCGGGTATTTTGAGACGGCCAAGGGCGGCACGCTCTTCCTTGACGAGATCGGAAACATGCCTTCAGGAATGCAGGCCCTGCTGCTCAGGGTATTGCAGGAGAGGGTGTATTGTCCTGTGGGCAGCCGCAAGGAGCTTGAAGCTGACGTACGCATATTGTCAGCTACCAACGAGGATATGGAGCGTGCCATACGGGAGGGACGTTTCCGGGAGGATCTGTACTACCGTCTCGCCGAGTTTGAGATACGCCAGCCCTCTCTCCGATGCCCGGAAGATATATTGCCACTGGCTGACTTCTTCCGTGAGCAACATTCAGAAGAGATACGCGTGGAGACCTCCGGTTTTACCGAACAAGCCAAAATCTCCATGCTTTCCCACTCATGGCCGGGCAATGTGCGTGAACTTGACAACCGGATAAGACGTGCTGTCCTGTTGGCGGTATCTCCATTGTTAACCCATAAAGATCTGAATCTTAATGCGACCATCTGTAGGACAGGCGAAAAATGTAAAAAAGGCTTGATGGAAGAAGCAGAAGAGAAAGAACTAATAAGGAAAATTCTGGAAGAATGTGGAGGTAAGATCAGTCGTGTGGCGAGAATGTTGGGGATGAGCCGTCCGACGCTATACAAGAAAATGGAAAGGTATGGGTTGAGATAGCATCTTCATCCGTTTCGTTTATACATAAGCCGGCAGATTCCGTTGGAGAAAGTTTTGCAGCCAAGAAGTTTCCAGCGGGCAGACCGGAATTCTCCCGTCAAGGGGTTCCACCACCATAAGAAAGAGGCAGCAGAAAAAGTACTGTCTCATCCACCAGATTATACCGAAAAAAGTCCATCGGCATATTCCGCACTTCCTCCATCTCCCACTCCTGCCAGATAAATACAATCCTTGTCATGCTTTTCCTTTACATTCAGCAAGTCCATCAAACCGTAATGGGGGTAGATGTGGAATGTGGCCTGTCGCTGCCAGCGTGGGAAACCATACCGTTTGTTTTCCCTCACCCATCGCATAAGCATCTCGTCTTCATGCGGAAGGAACCCGTCCAAAGTGAGTGCCATGATAACTTGAATTTTTGCCATACCTCTTGTTAAAAAAGCATGAAACCCATGCTTATTTCGAACAGAGGCTCTGACAAAGCCCAACACAGAAACCCGCATGGGGCGGTCCCAATTGTCGAGACCGGCCTTATTTCTCTATTTCAAGTTTCAAATATACGGCATCTTTTTCAATAATCCGATCAGTCGGGGTATAATTTCTTCAATTACCCCTCCACTTGTCATGATTTGTCGGGGTCCTTTCCTTTTCATCTTCCAGACCTAGTCGTTTACGGAGTTCAGGGTCATTTTTGATACGCCGCATCTCCTCATTGATAATAGCCTGCGCATCCGCCTTGATCTGGTCGTAATTGCGTTGTATCTGTTGCATCATGATGTCGTTACCGTTCCTGTCCTTGAAGTCGTTGATGACCGGGATTTTCTGATAAGCCTTTTCTTCCGCGCTGATCTTGGTATGGTTCACGACAATTTCGGCATGAAATATTTTTTGCTCTATCCTCTCATCAAAATTATCCGCCACAGCCCCGACAAACGTGCCTTGTGAGAGGTTGGCGATCTTTGATGCGGGAATGAGCGAGTCTAGCTGTGTGTTGATGGAGGTGGGATTCCTGCTTGCAACCCTTATGACCTTTTGTCACCTTACGAATATTCTCCATAAAGCGTTTCTCTGCTTTCTTGGTCGGCTTGGTCAATATTTCATTGCCGTATTTGCGGATATTGAACCCAAGAAAATCGAAACCGTCACGGATATTGGTTATCACCGTCTTTTCTTCTGATAAGGTCAGACCTCTTTCAGCCATAAAGTCGGCTACCAATGGCTTGATTTCCTTTTCAAGTGTTTCACGGTTCTCGCAGGTAATTATAAAGTCATCAGCGTAACGGACAAGATTCACCATTGGCGAATATAACTTACCTTTGATTCTAACTCGTTTATATTTCTCTGCAAGGACTTTCTGCAAACCGTCCAATGTCATATTGGCAAGCGTGGGAGAGATAATGCCACCTTGTGGCGTTCCCTCCTCTGTCGGGAACATCTGTTTGTTGAAGATATAGCCGCATTTCAACCATTTTCGGAGTATTGCCTTGTCCATAGGGATGTTGGCAAGCAGCCATTCATGGCTGATGTGGTCGAAGCACCCCTTTATGTCACCCTCCAGAATCCATTCGGGAGAATAGCCTTTTCGGAGAATGTTATGGCATTGCATTACCGCGTCCATACAGCGGCGTTCCTTGCGGAAACCGTATGAACGTGAGTCGGCTGTTGTTTCCGACACTGGTTCTAATGCCATAAGGTAGAGTGCTTGCATGGCTCTGTCTTTCATTGTCGGTATTCCCAACGGTCGCAGTTTGCCATTACTCTTTTTGATGTGGACTCTTCTCAATGGCTTCGGTTGGTAGCCTCTGCGTTTGAGTTCGATTATTGCTTGCGTTTTTGCTTCGGGTTTCTCCCATGTTTCCATGTCAACTCCGGGGGTATTTCCACCTCCGTTAGAAGTAACTCTCTTTACAGCTAAGGCTTTTGCGTAAAAAGAGTGGGTCAGCGTCCACTGCAAGGCTTTCACCTTGTTGTATCTGCCTTCCTTCTGAGCCTTTACAATTCGTGCTTGTAGCTTTCTGACAGCCAACTCCGCTTTAGTCCAGTCTATTCTGTCCCAAAGTGTTTGCTGATTGTCAGCAGGCGCACACGATGTCTTGTTTGGCGGATGTAATGTTGATATCATAGGACTTGCCGCTTCCCGGTCGATAACCATGCAGGCTCGAAAAATATTGACTATGTTGGCAAATCATTGTTATGCCACCATTTATAATAATAAAATCTTGTAAATACATCA
>VOFD01000833.1_pt1 | contig 92000 bp, 106 predicted proteins | sample 5384101 | NCBI WGS metagenome assembly VOFD01 (sample SAMN12384723, study PRJNA508395) | human gut metagenome | isolation source: healthy gut C | host: Homo sapiens
ACCAGATGAGGGAATACGGGTAGCCCTCGACGTTGCAGACGATGCTGCGGCCGGTGTCCTTCTCGTAGATGCCCAGCGTCTTGGTGCGCAGGCCCGCCATGCAGAAGCTGTCGTTGGCGAAGAGGTCGTCCGTGAGCGGGATGGCAGAGACGTTCTTCCACCGGTAGCCGCACCTGCCGGTCAGCAGGCCGTTGGGGTAAGCATCCAAAATCATCGGGCTTTCGGGCTGGTCGAAGCGGAACTCATAATCGGTGGTGGTGTGGCTGGCATCAAAGGGGATGCGGAAGGCCGGGTGGTAGCCGATGCCGAAGCGCAGCTCCTCGCGGCCGGGGTTCGCGACCGTCAGGGTGTGATGGACGGTCTTTCCCTCCAGCCGGAAGGTGCTGGTGAGGACAAAATCGAAGGGGAAGCGCTCGGCCTTGATCGCATCGTCCGAGCGCAGTTCCAGCTCAATGGTGTCGCCCTCGGCGCGGAGCAGGGTGTGCTCCAGATCCCGCGCAAAGCCGTGCTGGCCGCCCTTGTAGGTCTTGCCGCCATGGGTGAAGGTGCCGCCGGGCAGTTTGCCCGTCCAGGGGAAGAGGATGGGTGCATGACGCTTCCAGACCGCCGGGTCGGCCTGCCAGAGCAGCTCTTCGCCCGCTGCATTCTTCAGGCTGACGGCCTCCGCGCCAAGGGTGTCCACGGTCAGGGTCAGAAATTCGTTGTGGATGGTTGCCTGCATGATTCGTTCTCCTTTTTCATTGTTATCGGTTGACGATATGCTCGCCGTTTCCGTCCAGGAAGGTGCGCAGGTTCCGGGTGGTGATGTCCATCAGGTTCTGCAGCGCTTCCTTTGTCGTCCATGCAATGTGCGGGGTGAGGAGGGCGTGGGGCTCCTTCCGGAGCGGGCTGTCCGCCGGGAGGGGTTCGGTGGCAAAGGCGTCGGCCCCGTAAAAGCCCAGCTGCCCGCTGCGGAGCGCCGCCGTGACCGCTGCTTCGTCCACAAGGGCACCGCGCGCGGTGTTCAGCAGGATGGCACCGGGCTTCATCTGCGCCAGTGCCTCCGCACCGATGAGCCCCCGCGTCTGGGGCGTGGCCGGGCAGTGGAGGCTGAGGACGTCGCTCTCCTTCAGCAGGTCGGCAAACGCTACGAACTCCACACCGTCGGCGGCATATTCCGGCCGGACGGTCCGGGTGCAGACGAGCACCCGCATCCCGAATGCTTTGGCGATGCGGGCCGTCTGCCGCCCGATGCTGCCGTAGCCGTAGATGCCGAAGGTCTTGCCGTACAGCTCCATCTGGGGCAGCAGGCCGTAGCCTGCCGGGATGTCCAGCTGCCACAGGCCGTCCTTGACGGCGCGGTCATACCGCTCGGCACACTGGACGATGGCCAGCAGCAGGCTGAAGGTCATCTGCGCCACGCTGTAGGTCGAGTAGCCGGGCACATTCGCTACGGCCACGCCATGGCGGCGGCAGGCGTCCAGATCCAGATTGTCGGTGCCGGTGGCGATGATGCCCACGAACTTCAGGTTCGGGCACTGGGCCAGGATGGCTTCATCCATCCGGCATTTGTTGAGGAAGACGACCTCGGCATCCCCGATGCGGGTCGCGATCTCCTCGTAGGCCGTGCGGACGTAGCTGGTGGTATCCGGGATGAGGGCCTTGACCCCCGACCAGTCGAGGTCGCCCTCGTGCATGACATAGCGTTCCAGAATGACGGCTTTCATCGCTTCTCCTCCAATTCCACGTCCTCGCGGAGCACCTGCCCGATGGGCTGGGCGATGCACAGGTCTGCACTTTCGTCCGCCGGGGTGGGCTGCATGTTGATGACGACGAGATGTCGGCCCCGGAAATACCGCAGCAGCCCCGCCGCCGGGTAGACCACAAGGCTGGTGCCGCCCACGATGAGGGTATCGGCCCGGCGGATGGCCTGCACGGCCCCGGAGACGACCTCGTCGTCCAGCCCTTCTTCGTAAAGGACCACGTCCGGCTTGACGATGCCGCCGCAGTCCGGGCAGCGGGGCACACCGGTGCTGTTGGCGATGAAGTCGATGTCGTAGAACTTGCCGCATCCGGTGCAGTAGTTGCGCAGGGTGCTGCCGTGCAGCTCATAGACGGTCTTGGACCCTGCCGCCTGGTGCAGGCCGTCGATGTTCTGGGTGACGACCGCTTTCAGCCTGCCCTCGCGTTCGAGTTTGGCCAGCCGCAGATGGGCTGCATTGGGCCTTGCCCCTTTCACGATGAGCTTATCGCGGTAAAAACGGTAAAATTCCTCTGGATTTTGTTCCCAGAAGGTGTGGCTCAGGATGGTTTCGGGCGGGTAATCGTATTTCTGATGATACAGCCCGTCCACGCTCCGAAAGTCCGGGATGCCGCTCTCCGTGGAGACGCCCGCACCGCCGAAGAAGACGATGCTGTCGCTCTCCTGGATGATCTTTTCCAGCGCAGGAACCATAACAAAAAACGCCCCTTTCCAGCAGATTTGGTTACACGTCCAGTATAACACAAATCCGGCGGAAAGGAAGCGTTTCTTTTGGTTCTCTGGTTCAGCGGCCGTTCTCGGCAAACAGGGTGCCGAGGGCTGCAAAGAGGTCGTGCGGGAGCATCCCGGCTTCGCCGCGCACGGCGGCAGCGCGGTCGGCAGCGGCCCCGTGGAGGTAGACCGCGCAGACGGCGGCCTCAAAGGCAGGCAGCCCGCAGGCCAGCAGAGCGCTGGTCATACCGGCCAGCACATCGCCGCTGCCCCCGCGTGACAGGCCGGGGTTGCCGGTGGGGTTCACCGCGCACCGGCCATCCGGGGCCGCGATGACCGTCTGCGCCCCCTTGAGCACGACCACGGCGTTCCATGCTCTGGCAAACCGCAGGGCGGTGCCCTCCCGGTCAGCGTGGATGGCCGCAGCGGACAGCCCGGTCAGCCGGGCCATCTCGCCGGGGTGGGGTGTTAAAATCAATTCCCCCATCGGATGAAGCGTTTTTCCAGCTTGCAGCAGGTCGGCGGCGGCGTTCAGGCCGTCGGCGTCCAGCACGGCACTGCCCGCAAAACCGGGCAGGAGCGTTTGCACCAGCGTCCGGGTCTCGGCAGCGCGGGCCGCGCTCTGGGCCGTGTAGCCCAGACCCGGCCCCAGCAGAAGGACGGTCGCCTTCTGGCGCTGGATGCGGGGGATGCTCTCCGGCGCGATGCCCCCTTCGGCCCCGGCCTCGCAGGGGCAGAGGCAGCACTCCGGCAGGCGGGCAGACACCGCCGCCAGCACCGGTTCCACGCTGGCCAGCGTGACGATGCCTGCACCGGTGCGCAGAGCGCCCTCCACCGCCAGCGCTGCCGCGCCACGGTAGCTGGCGCTGCCTGCCACGGCCAGCACGGCCCCGAAGGTGCCCTTGTTGCTGTCCCGCGGGCGGGGGCGAAGACACGTCCAAACATACGCGGCGTCTGTTTTCATAAGGTTTACACCTCTCCCTGCAAATAGTTCCGGATCTCCTTCTCGACCTCCTGCACTTCCTGATGGAACATGCGGGCCGAGACGCGAAGGGCACCGTGGCCCAGAATAATGATCTGTTCCATGCCGTCGGAGGTGGCCACGCGGACCCGCCGCCCCTTGCCGATCTCGTGAGTGACATGCTCGATGAACATATCCGCCGTCTCGGCCTCCTTGGTGTAGACGACGTGGATGTTGTGGTATTGCTCGATGACGCCGGGGCTGCCCGGCACACGGTAGGCATCGAACACGAGGATGAGCACACACTTTTTGAATCCCTGATAGTTGCACAGGATGTCCATCAGCTTCTTGCGGGCGGCATCAAGGCTCTGTTTGGAGAGTTCGTTCAGCTCATCCCACGCAAAGATGATGTTGTAGCCATCCACCAGCAGGTATTCGGGCGCGATCTTCCACTGCTCGGCGTCAAAATCCGGGCGCTCGGTCTTCCGGGTCGGGCGGAACGCGGCCAGCGGGTCCCGCTTGATGGGGCCATAGGTCTGCTCAAAGATCTTCAGCAGCTCGGCGTCCTCTTCCAGCGTGGCGCGGTAGGCGGCCATCCGGCGGGGCCGGGCAGCGACCTCTTCCGCCGGGCGGGCGGTCTTGCCCCAGCCGCTGTCCACGTGCATGTGGCTGCGCACCTGTTCCCAGGGCACCACGAACCCGGCCCCATGGGAGCAGAAGACCGAATCCGCCGGGTTGTCGAGGTCATGTTCCGGCTCGTAGCCAATGGCCGCCAGCACCTCGTCGGTGTTGTGGCAGGGGCGGTAGCCGTCCAGCGTCAGACTCAGGTGCCCCCGGCCCCGCGTGTAGCCCACCACATCCATCGGGTAGCTGCGCATCGTGGAGGCTGGGGCTGTGCCGGTCAGGGTGGCCGTCTGGCCATCCGGAGCCGTCTGGGGCGGGTCGAAGCTGCCGCCCATCTGCTGGACGTCGTTCATCGCACGGCCCACATTCTCGGCCGGAAGTTCCAGCCGGAAGGCGTACCACGGCTCCAGCAGCTGCGCTTTGTGGATCTGCGCGGCCATCATCAGGCCCTGCCGCACCGCGCGGTAGGTCGCCTGCCGGAAATCGCCGCCCTCGGTATGCTTCAGGTGGGCGCGACCCGCGATGAGGGTGATCTTCACATCGGTCAGCGGGGCACCGGCCAGCACACCAAGGTGCTGTTTTTCTTCGAGATGGGTCAGCACCAGACGCTGCCAGTTCTTATCCAGCACCTCTTCGCGGCAGTCGGCCGCAAACTGCATCCCGCTGCCGCGGGGCAGAGGTTCCAGCTTGAGGTGGACTTCGGCATAGTGGCGGAGCGGCTCATAGTGGCCCACGCCCTCGATGGCCTCGGTGATCGTCTCCTTATATAAAATGCCGCCGGGGCCGAAGCACACCTCCAGCCCATAGCGCTCTGCCAGCAGGCTCCGGAGCACCTCCAGCTGGATCTCGCCCATGAGCTGGACGTGGATCTCGCCCAGCGTCTCGTTCCAGACGACGTGGAGCTGGGGTTCCTCTTCTTCCAGCCGGTGGAGCTTGCCGAGGGCTGCGTGGACGTCGGCCCCCTCCGGCAGAAGCACCTGATAGCTCAGCACCGGCTCCAGGACCGGCAGGTCGCCGTCCCGCTCTGCGCCCAGACCCTCGCCGGGGCGGGCTTTGGTCAGGCCGGTGACGGCGCAGACCTGCCCCGGCCCGATGCGCTCGGCCAGCGTATACCTGGCACCGGAGTAAAGGCGGATCTGGTTGGCCTTTTCGGCCCAGGGCTCTCCGTCCGCTTCGCCGGTGAGCTGGGCCTTGACCTTCAGTTCGCCGCCGGTCACGCGCAGCCAGGTCAGCCGGGCCCCCTGCTCATCCTGCGAGATCTTGAACACCCGTGCACCGAAAGCTTCCAGCGCGGGAGCCGGGCGGGTGAAGCGGTCCAGCCCGGCCAAAAGCTCGTCCACACCCTCCAGCCTGAGCGCTGCGCCGAACCAGCATGGAAAAACATGCCGCCGGGCGATGGCCGGGAGAATGTCGGCATCGGTCAGCTCCCCTTTGTCAAGGACGGTTTCCATCAGCCGCTCGTCGCAGAGGGCCAGCGCTTCGTCGCGGGCGGACGCATCGGCCCCGAAATCCACAAAGCCGTCCCCCAGCCGATGGTTGAGCTGTTCCAGCAGCGCCTCCCGGCCGGGGCCGGGCAGGTCCATCTTATTGAGGAAAACGAAGGTCGGGATGTGATACCGCCGCAGCAGACGCCAGAGCGTTTCGGTGTGGCTCTGGACGCCGTCGGTGCCGCTGATGACCAGCACTGCATAATCGAGCACCTGCAGGGTGCGCTCGGTCTCGGTGGAAAAGTCCACATGGCCGGGGGTATCCAGCAGGGTGAAGTCGGTGTTTCCTGCCGTCAGCAGGGCCTGTTTGGAAAAGATGGTGATGCCGCGCGCCTTTTCCAGCGCGTCGGTATCGAGAAAGGCGTCCTTGTGGTCCACGCGGCCCAGCTTCCGGATGGCACCGGCGCGGTAGAGCATGGCTTCGGAAAGGGTGGTCTTGCCGGAGTCCACATGGGCGAGGATGCCCACCACCAGCTGCTTGTGCGGTTTCTCCATGGTCTGCACCCTTCCTTATAAAAAGCTGATGCAGAGCGCCACCACCACCAGCGGCACCCCCAGCACCAGATTGGAGAGCATACTGCAATAGGTGCGCTCCTCCGGCTCCAGCTCCTCAAAGGAGACGATCTTCTCGTCGGCATAGTCCATGATGGAGCGGGTGGCGTGGAACTTTTTCTGCGGCTTGATCCCCTTGAACTCTTCGAGCAGATGGTGGATGGTCAGGCCGTCCAGCCGCATATAGTCCACCCACGCCCAGATGAGCAGCACCACGCCGCACAGAAAGCCCGGTGCCTCCCACATGGAGAAGGTGCCGTCGCTGACATACCGCTCCCACAGCAGCATCAGCACAGCCACGATGGAAGTGCGGGTCACAGTTTTATATAAGATGGGATGAAGCATATAGCCTTTGTACATCGCGCGTAGTTTTTTCATGGTTTGCTCCTTATTCCGATACAGATACATTTTATTGTAGCATGTTTTTATGAAAAAAGATAGCAGAATCGTCCGTGGTGAAAAACAGTCCACGTTTTTCTTTGGAAGCCTGCCGCTTCCCGCAGCCACCCGGCGCTTTGGATTCTTTTGCATTTTTCCGCTGCTGCTTTTCATACAAAAGCAGCTGTCACCCTTTTGTTTCCAATTCATTGCTTTAATCCATTGACTTCTTTTCAATACAGTGCTAAAATATCCGAAGTGCGACGTTTGCCCTTCCTGTGCATTTTTTCGTGGAGGACAGGCCACACTCGTTCAGGAATAGGAAAAAACAGCGCAGGCAGACCGCCTGTGCCAGAGATCTGGGAGGATCCATCCATGAGTATCAATTTTGAGTCTCACAAGCTCGACCGCCGCAGCTTCCTCAAGGGCGCAGGCATGGTCGGCGCAGCTGGGCTGCTGGCTGCCTGCGGCGGCAAGTCCGACAACGGCAGCACCGGCGGCTCCACCAGCGGTGCCGCAGCCCCCAACACCACCGGCGCCACCCCGCTGAAGGAGTTCATCTCCTTTGAGAGCGGCAACCGGGAGCTGGAAAGCTGGAATATGCTGTACACCCAGAGGGCTGAGGACGCCAACGTGGTCACCAACCTGTGGGACGGCCTGCTGAGCTTCGACTGCTACGGCAAGGTCGTGCCCGCCATCGCTTCCAGCTGGGAGCACAACGAGGACTCCACCGTCTGGACCTTCCACCTGCGCGATGACGTCGATTGGGTCGATGCCAACGGCGAGGTGAAGGATCACCTGACCAGCAAGGACTTCCTGGTCGGCTTCGAGTGGGTCATGAACGCCTACAAGAATGAGGCCAACAACACCTCCATGCCCAACGATACCGTCGTGGGCGCTGCCGATTACTACGAGCAGACCAAGGACCAGGGCGACGCTGCTGCCGATATGACCTACGAGGATATGCTGGCTGCTGGTGTCGGCATCGAGGCTCCCGGACGACTACACTCTGGTCTTCACCTGCAAGGATCCCTGCCCCTACTTCGACACCGTGGCGGCTTACAACAGCTTCTACCCCGTCGCTCCCGCCCTGCTCGACGAGCTGGGCATCGAGACCTTCCGCGGCTGCGACAACACCAACATGTGGTACTGCGGCCCCTACATCGTCGAGGAGTATATCCAGGGCAACACCAAGAGCTATATCCCCAACCCCCACTACTACGATGCAGCCAACGTCAGCCGCTTTGAGCGCATGACCATCACCATGATCTCCGATGGCTCCATCAGCCTGCAGCTGTACGAGAACCGTGAGCTGGACGAGGTCGATCTGGGCGAGAGCAGCATCGCCACCATCCAGGCCGATCCTTCCAACGTGTTCAACCAGCAGCTGTGCGAGAAGCGCCCCAAGAAGTTCAGCTACTGCTTCATCTTCAACTACGACAAGCGCAAGGCCGACGGCACCGTCGATGAGAACTGGAACAAGGCCATCGCCAACAAGGCATTCCGCCAGTGCTTCTCCAAGGGTCTGGAGCTGTCCAAGTTCTACGCTCGCTACAACCCCATCAACCCGCTGAAGTGCGAGAACGACTTCTTTACCATGAGCGGCCTGTGCTACACCACCGACGGCACCGATTACACCAGCCTGGTCGCTCAGGAGCTGGGTCTGGACGGCGAGAAGTATGATGGCAAGACCATGAAGCGTCTGCGCGCCAACAACGGCGACATCACCGATCTGAAGAAGCAGGCCATGGACGAGCTGAGCGCCATCGGCGTCACCTTCCCGGTGCACTGCTCTTACTATATCCTGGCCGGTTCCACCACCGCTCTGGACAGCGCGACCGTCCTGAAGCAGTGCTTCACCGACAGCTTCGGCGATGACTTCATCGTGCTGGACATCGAGACCTTCGTCTCCTCCACCATGAAGGAGGTCGTGGCACCCAAGCTGCAGAGCTTCGTCCACATGGGCTGGGGCGCTGACTTCGGCGATCCCATCAACTTCCTGACCCAGATCATCGTCCACGACGACAACGCTTACTACAGCTGCAACATGACCAACATCGAGGGCATCGCCGAGAACGGCGCCGCCGATTACCAGAAGGATCTGGTGGCTGCCTACGAGCAGTTCACCGACCTGGTCAACGAAGGCCGCGTCATCGTCAACGACACCGATGCGCGCTACGCTGCCTTCGCAAAGGCTGAGGCCTACTTCCTGGAGGAGAATCTGATCTTCCCCACCGTCTACGATGTGACCTGGTGCCTGACCCATGCCAACGAGTACAGCAAGATCAACGCCATGTACGGCCCCTGCAACTACAAGGCCGTCAACTGGGAGACCAGCGAAGAGGCTTACACCGAGCAGTACGAGGAGTTCGCCGCTGCTTTCGATGCAGCCACCCAGGCCTGATCGGTTTTTGAGTGCATTCTAAGTTAAGCACTTTTCCCCCCGGCGGGAGCTGTTCGCAAAGCGGATGGCTCCCGCTCTTTTATTATGTAAAGCGTTTCGCACCTGTTCGTTTGTGAAGAACAATTTCGGTTGTTTTGTGTTTCAAAAACAGTGTTAAACTTTTTGCATCCTTCGTCAGACAAAAACAAATATATTTCATCGTTTTCCACAGTCTGTCTTTCTTTTTTGAAGAGGTTCCTGTCCATGCTCCATTGACAGCTTATTCTTTTAATGATATAATAATCAGCGTGTTAAGGTTTTGCGGGAGGAGCACAGGCACAGACAGAGGGGTCTGTATCTGCGCTCTTTTGTATTCCTCAGCAGTACAGGAGATGCGAAGCTCCCGCAAAGGAGTGGGAAACAAGCAGGACAACGCGCCCTGCACCATGCACCGAAGCACGGAAAAAATTTTAGGGAGGATAACACAATGAACATCAATCACGAGTCTCATGCAATCAGCCGCCGCAGCTTTCTGAAGGCTTCCGGCGTTGTTGGTGCCGCCGGCATCCTGGCAGCCTGCGGCGGCGGCTCCAGCAGCTCCACCGCTGCTTCTGCTTCTTCCGGCGCAACCAGCGCCCCCAACACCACCGGCGCTACTCCGCTGAAGGAGTTCATCTCCTGGGAGAACACCAACCGTGAGCTGGAGAGCTGGAACATGCTGTACACCCAGATGGCTTCCGACATGAATGTCGCCACCAACCTGTGGGAGGGCCTGCTGAGCTTTGACTGCTACGGCAAGGCTGTGCCTTCCGTGGCCAAGGAGTGGAGCCACAACGAGGACTCCTCCGTCTGGACCTTCAACCTGCGCGACGATGTCGATTGGGTGGACGTCAACGGCGAGGTCAAGGCTCACCTGACCAGCAAGGACTTCCTCGTGGGTCTGGAGTGGGTGCTGAACGCAGCCAAGAACCAGGCCAACAATACTTCCATGCCCAGCGAGACCCTGGTGGGTGCTGCGGACTACTACCAGAAGACCAGCGACATGGGCGACGCTGCTGCCGACCTGACCTACGAAGATATGCTGGCCGCCGGTGTGGGCGTTGAGGCTACCGATGATTACACCCTGGTCTTCACCTGCAAGGCTCCCTGCCCGTACTTTGATACCGTGGCGGCCTACACCAGCTTCTACCCCGTCTCTGAGGATCTGATCACCGAGCTGGGCATCGAGGGCTTCCGTGCCTGCGATTACACCAACATGTGGTACAATGGCCCGTATGTGGTGGAGGAGTTCATCAGCCAGAACACCAAGAGCTACATCCCCAACCCCAACTACTTTGGTGCAAACGATGTGTCCCGCTTCGACCGCTTCACCGTTACCATGATCAGCGACGGCACCGTCACCTTCCAGCTGTATCAGAACCGTGAGCTGGACGAGATGGATGTGGGCGAGAGCACCCTGACCACCATCCAGGCCGATCCCAACAGCGAGTACAATGCTCAGCTGTGTGAGAAGCGTCCCAAGAAGTACAGCTACCAGATGCACTTCAACTACCAGAAGAACAACGCCGACGGCACCCCGACGACAACTGGAACAAGGCCATCGCCAACACCGCCTTCCGTCAGTGCTTCTACAAGGGCCTGGAGCTGACCAACTGGTATGCACGTACCAACAAGATCAACCCCCCTGAAGTGCGAGAACGACTACTACACCATGCAGGGCCTGTGCTACAACACCAAGGGCGAGGAGTACACCACTCTGGTGGCCAAGGAGATGGGCTTCGACAAGGAGTCTTATGACGGCAAGACCATGATCCGCCTGCGTGCCAACAACGGCGACATCGCTGCCCTGAAGAAGCAGGCCATGGAGGAGCTGAGCGCCATCGGCGTCACCTTCCCCGTCCACGCTGCTTACTACATCATCGCCAGCAACTCCACCGCTCTGGACAGCGCAACCGTCCTGAAGCAGTGCTTCACCGACAGCTTCGGCGATGACTTCATCGTGCTGGACATCAAGACCTTCGTCTCCTCCATCACCCAGGAAGTCCGCAATCCGCAGCTGCAGAGCTTCGTCATCAACGGCTGGGGCGCTGACTTCGGTGACCCCCCGTCAACTTCGTTGGTCAGGAGATCCTGCACGACGACAACGCCTACTACAGCTGGTACTACTCCAACATCGCTAAGATCGTCGAGGCCGGCCCCGCTGACTGGCAGAAGGATCTGGTGGCCTGCTACGAGGAGTTCACCGATCTGGTCAACACCGCAAAGGCCATCGTCGATGATACCGATGCCCGCTATGCTGCCTTCGCAAAGGCTGAGGCCAGCATGCTGAACAACGTTCTGGCCTGCCCCTGCTACTTCGAGGTGGCCTGGACTCTGACCCACGCCAACGAGTACAGCAAGATCAACGCCATGTACGGCCCCTGCAACTACAAGGCTGTCAACTGGGAGACCAGCGAAGAGGCTTACACCACCGAGCAGTACGAGGAGTTCGCTGCTGCATTCGATGCTGCCACCAAGGCCTGAGTTTTCCACCGCACCCCAAAATAAAAGTTAAAGGTTCGATAACATGTTAAAATACACGGTTAAGCGGCTGCTCCAGTCGCTTGTCACAATCTTTTTAATCGCAACAGCCGTCTTTTTGATGATGCGCTGTCTGCCGACGGACTACTACTTCACTGAGGAACAGCTCATGAAGTTCACCGATCAGCAGAAGACCGCTGCTCTGGAAGCAGCCGGCCTGACCGACCCCATCCCCACCCAGCTGATCAAGTTCTACAACGATCTGCTGCACCTGGACTTCGGCACATCCCGCCGCATCCAGAACGGTGCATCGGTGGTCAAGGTCATCGGCAAAAAGTTCGGCGTCTCGATGCGCCTGGGCCTCACCGCCTCCGGCATCTCTCTGGTGCTGGGTGTGCTGATGGGCATTCTGCAGGCGGCATTCAAGGACAAAGTGTTCGACTGGATCGGCACGGCTTACACCGTGTTCGTCAACGCAGTTCCTTCTCTGGTCTCCTATTCGCTGGTCCTGGTCTTCGGCTCCAAGTACCTGGGCTTCCCCACGCTGTACTCCACCCGGAATGTGGGCCCGTCCAGCGTGCTGCCCATCGTCTGCCTGTCGCTGGCTTCCATTGCAGGCTATGCCCTGTGGACCCGCCGCTACATGGTGGATGAGCTCACCCGCGACTATATCAAGCTGGCCCGTGTCAAGGGCCTGAGCTCCCGCGAGATCATGTTCAAGCACGTGCTGCGCAACGCCATGGTCCCCATGGTGCAGTATATCCCCCAGTCCATCCTGCTGACGGTCGGCGGCTCTCTGCTGATGGAGCGGTTCTTCTCCGTGCCCGGCATGGGCCCCCTGCTGACCGACGCCATCCAGCGCTATGACCTGAACGTCGTGCAGACGCTGGTCATCCTGTATGCCGTTCTGGGCATCGTGGGTGTTTTCCTGGGCGACGTGCTGATGATGGTGGTTGACCCGCGTATTACTCTGACCGGAAAGGAGGCCGCACGCTGATGGCTAAAGCATCTGATTTTGAGGGCAAGAAGCAGGACGATCTGTTCTACTTCGTGGATTACTCTCCCGAGGAGGCCGAGCGTGTCGGCTACTCCAACTATTCCTACTGGGGTTCCGTCATCCAGAACTTCCTCAAGCAGAAGGTCGCTGTCTTCTGCCTGATCCTGTTCCTGGCACTGAGCGTGTTCTCGTTCATCGCACTGGCCATTGGCAAGTACGATTACACCACCCTGATCTCGGATACGAGCAAGGCATTCATCAAGCCGAACAGCGAATACTGGTTCGGCACCGACAACCTCGGCCGTGACTACTGGTGCCAGGTGTGGTACGCCACCCAGGTGTCCATCCGTCTGGCTCTGATCGTTGCCGTGGGCGAGAGCATCCTCGGCGTCATCATCGGCCTGATCTGGGGCTATGTCCGCAGCCTGGACCGCTTCTTCACGGAGCTGTACAACCTGATCGACAACGTGCCCTACATCATCTACATGACCCTGATCGCACTGGTCGTCGGCCAGAGCTTCTGGATCATGGCCGTTTCGATGATCGCCATCGGCTGGCTGGTCATGGCCCGCCGCGTCCGCAACATGGTCTTCATGTTCCGTGACCGCGAGTACAACCTCGCGTCCCGCTGCCTTGGCACCCCGCTGTGGCGCGTCCTGACCAAGAACATCCTGCCGTATCTGGTCTCCGTCATCATCCTGCGCATGGCGCTTAGCATCCCCGCCACCATCAACCTCGAGTCCACCCTGTCCTATCTGGGCATCGGTCTGGGCATCGAGACCCCGTCGCTGGGCCTCATCCTGAGCAAGGTGCGCGGCTTCTTCCTCGATTACCCGTACCTGCTGGTCTTCCCCGCATCCATCGTGTCCATCATCTCCATCTCGTTCTATATCATGGGCAACGCTTTCTCGGATGCTGCTGACCCGCGCAACCACGTTTAATAGATGGGAGAGAGAATCACAAAAATGGATAGACAACCGATTATCTCTGCCAAAGACGTGGAGATCACTTTAGCCTGCGCGGCCGCAAACTGAACGCCATCCGCAAGTGCTCGCTGGACCTGTACGACGGCGAGACCCTGGCCATCGTGGGCGAGTCCGGCTCGGGCAAGTCCGTATTCACCAAGACCTTCGTGGGTATGCTGGATGTCAACGGTAAGATCACCGGCGGCTCCATCATGTACGAAGGCCGTGACATGACCAAGTTCACCGAGAAGGACTGGCTGGGCGTGCGCGGCAAGAAGATCGCCATGGTCATGCAGGACCCGATGACCAGCCTGAACCCGCTGAAGAAGATCGGCAAGCAGATCCAGGAGAGCATCGAGCACCACCAGGGCCTGAAGGGCGAGGCCGCCAAGAAGGCCGCCATCGAGATGCTGGCCAAGGTCGGCATCCCCGACCCGGAGCGCCGCTACGAGCAGTATCCGCACGAGTTCTCCGGCGGTATGCGCCAGCGTGTCGTCATCGCCATTGCAGCGGCCTGCCGCCCGCAGATCCTGATCTGCGACGAGCCGACCACCGCACTGGACGTGACCATTCAGGCGCAGATCCTGCAGCTGATCCGTGACCTGCAGAAAGAGCTGGGCATGTCGGTCATCTACATCACCCATGACCTGGGCGTTGTGGCCAACGTGGCCGACCGCGTGGCCGTCATGTACGCCGGCCAGATCGTCGAGTACGGCACCGTGGAAGAGATCTTCTACGACGCATGGCACCCCTACACCTGGGCGTTGCTGCAGGCGCTGCCGCAGCTGGGCACCAAGGGCGAGGCCCTGCCCACCATCGACGGCACTCCCCCGAACCTGTTCAATGAGATCAAGGGCGATGCATTTGCACCCCGCAACAAGCACGCGCTGGCCATCGACTTCGTGGCAGAACCTCCGTTCTTTCAGGTGTCCGAGACCCACGCGGCAAAGACCTGGTATCTGGACCCGCGCGCTCCCAAGATCGAGCGCCCGCACTCCATCCAGAACCTGCGTGAGAAAATGGGAAAGATGGGAGGTTCCAACTTAAATGGCTGAGCGCGAAAAGCTGATTGAGCTGAAAGACCTTCAGATCACCTTTGGCTCCGGCAAGAAATTTGTGGCTGTGGACCATGTCAATTTTGACATCTACAAGGGCGAGACCTTCTCGCTGGTCGGCGAGTCCGGCTCCGGCAAGACCACCATTGGCCGTGCCATCTGCCGCATCAACCCGACCTCGGGCGGCGACATCTTCTTCAAGGGCCAGAAGATCAACGGCAAGATCCCCAAGGAGCTGGACCGTGAGGTCATCCGCAAGGTGCAGATGATCTTCCAGGACCCCATGGCCTCTCTGAACGAGCGCGCCAAGGTCGAGTACATCGTGGCGGAGGGTCTGCTGAACCACCACCTGTACAAGGACCAGGATGACCTGCACGAAAAGGTCATGGACGCTCTGCACGAGGTCGGCCTGCTGCCGGAGTTCGCTTCCCGCTTCCCCCACGAGTTCTCGGGCGGCCAGCGCCAGCGCATCGGCATCGCCCGTGCGCTGGTCATGGAGCCGGAGTTCATCGTGGCCGACGAGCCCATCTCCGCACTGGACGTCTCCATCCGTGCACAGGTGCTGAACCTGCTGAACGAGATGAAGAAGTCCCGCGGCCTGACCTACCTGTTCATCGCCCACGACCTGTCGGTCGTCCGGTTCATCTCGGACCGCATCGCCGTCATCAGCAAGGGCCGCATCGTGGAGCTGGCAGAGGCTGAAGAGCTGTTCCTCCATCCCCTGCACCCCTACACCAAGGCTCTGCTGAGCGCCGTTCCCATCCCCGACCCCGCTCTGGAGAAGAACAAGAAGCTGCTTGTTTATGATCCGTCCATCCACGATTACAGCGTGGACAAGCCGGTCTGGGAAGAGATCGCCAACGGTCACTTCGTCTATGGAAACCAGCGCGAGCTGGAAGGCTACCGCAAGGAGTACGAAAGCCAGCTTTAAGCTGAGCCGCTTTCCGGTATTTTAACACAAATGCCCCGCCGTTTGAGGGAGACCTCAGCGGCGGGGTTTTGTGTTTGACACAGCATCGTCAAAATGATATAATAGCAACGAGAAAGACGCATTCTCAACAAGAACCGAAAGAGGTGGAGATACGATGACAACTTTGAATATTCCGATTGATGAAAAAGTCGAAAAAGAAGCGGAAGAGCTGTTCTCTGATTTTGGTCTTGATATTCCTACGGCTGTCAACATCTTTCTGCGGCAGTCCATTCGTGAAAACTGTATTCCCTTCAACATTGAGCGGGAAGTTCCAAATGCCGACACGATCGCTGCCATGCGAGAAGCAGAAGAGATGAAAAAACATCCTGAAAAGTATAAAGGCTATCACGATGTGGATGAAATGATGAAGGATCTGTTGGCATGAAATACGAGATCAAGCCTTCTTCACGATTCAAAAAGGATATGAAGCTGGTCAAAAAGCGTGGTTATGACCCCCGACTGATTGAAATTGTCATCAAAACACTTGCCAATGGGGAGCCACTGGACAAAAAGTACAGAGACCATATCCTCGTCGGTGATTATTCCGGCTTTCATGAATGTCACATTACACCGGACTGGCTGCTCATCTACCAGATCTACGATGAGGAGCTCTATTTGCTTTTGTCCCGAACCGGAACACACAGTGATCTCTTTTAATGATGAAAACAGCAGCGCCCCGCAGGGACCTTCTCAGAAGGCTCTGCGGGGCGCTGCTATGTGATTCAGGAGATCTTCCCGAAAAAGAATGCTTACTCCACGATGATGCTCTTACCGGTCATCTCTGCGGGGACAGGCAGGCCGATATAGGGCAGCATGGTGGGTGCGATGTCGGCCAGGCAGCCGCCCTCGCGCAGCTTCACATCGCCGCAGCCGATGGCCACGAAGGGCACGACGTTGGTGGTGTGGGCGGTGAAGGGAGTGCCGTCCGGGTTCTTCATCTTCTCCGCATTGCCGTGGTCGGCGGTCAGGAAGGCGCAGCCGCCCGCATCCAGCACAGCGGTGACAACTTCCTTGACGGCAGCGTCCACGGCCTCTACGGCCTTCACAGCGGCCTCAAAGACGCCGGTGTGGCCGACCATGTCGCAGTTGGCGAAGTTCAGGATGATCACATCATACTTGCCGCTCTCGATCCGCTGCTTGCACTCTGCAGCGACCTCCGGAGCGCTCATCTCCGGCTGCAGGTCGTAGGTGGCCACCTTCGGGCTGGGGATGACGCAGCGGTCCTCCCCCGCGTAGGGAGCCTCGACACCGCCGTTGAAGAAGAAGGTGACGTGAGCGTACTTCTCGGTCTCGGCGATGCGCAGCTGGGTCTTGCCGTTCTCGGACAGATACTGGCCCAGAACATTCTTCAGCTCCACGGGAGGATAGGCGACCTCGCAGTTGGGCATGGTGGCGTCATACTCGGCCATGCAGACGTAGTGGACCTGCTTGCGGCCGCCGCGGCGCTCGAAGCCGGTGAAGGCGTCGTCGCAGAAGATGCGGGTCATCTGACGGGCACGGTCGGGGCGGAAGTTCATGAAGATGACGGTGTCGCCGTCCTGCACACGGCCGCCCTCGCAGGTGACACAGGGCAGAACGAACTCGTCGGTCTTGTCGTTGGCGTAGGATGCCTCGATCGCCTCCGCAGCGTTGGCATACTGCTCGCCCTCGCCGTAGACGAATGCCGCGTAGGCCTTCTCCTCACGGTCCCAGTTGTTGTCGCGGTCCATGGCGTAGTAACGGCCGGAGACGCTGGCGATCTTGCCGACGCCCAGCGCATCGAGCTTGGCCTGCAGGTCGGCCAGAAAGCCCTTGCCGGAGTGCGGGTCGGTATCACGGCCGTCGGTGATGCAGTGGAGATAGACCTCCTTGGCACCCATGTGCTTGGCCATTTCCAGAACACCGAACCAGTGGTCAGCGTGGCTGTGGACGCCGCCGGTGCCGACCAGGCCCATCAGGTGGATGGCCTTCCCGGCGTCGATGGCAGCTTTCATGTTCTTGACGAGGACGGGGTTCTTGAGCATCTCGCCGTCGCGGATGGACTTGGTGATGAGGGTCAGCTGCTGGTAAACGATGCGGCCAGCGCCCATGTTGGTGTGGCCCACCTCAGAGTTGCCCATCTGGCCGTCGGGCAGGCCGACTGCCATGCCGGAAGCGTCGATGGTGGTCATGGGGTAGTTTGCCATCAGAGAGTCGATAAACGGCTTGTTCGCGGCGGCCACAGCGTTGCCATAGGTCTCGTTGGGGGTCCAGCCAAAGCCGTCCATGATGCAGAGCATTACGGGTTTCTTGGACATAAATGGTATCTCCTTTGATTTTGAACTAAAAAGCGCCCGGCTTCAGCGCTTGCAAACGGCGCGGCCGGGCGCTGGGGTGATTTGCAAAAGGCAGTGTGCGATGCGGGGAAGCTCTGTTTCTCAGCCCTTGGTCGCAGCGTTGACGATGACTGCAAAATCCGGAGCCTTCAGGGAAGCGCCGCCGATCAGGCCGCCATCGACGTCCTTCTTGCTCAGCAGCTCTTCGCAGTTCTTTGCGTTCATGCTGCCGCCGTACTGCACGGTGGTCGCCTCGGCCACGGCCTCGCCGTAGACCTCACCGATGACCTTGCGGATCTGGCCGCAGACTTCCTCTGCCTGGTCTGCCGTAGCGGTCTTGCCGGTGCCGATGGCCCAGATGGGCTCATACGCGATGACGACGTTGGCCATCTGCTCTGCGGTGACATCGCGCAGAGCGATCTTGGTCTGCATCCGGACCAGCTCCTCGGTCACGCCCTCTTCGCGCTGCTCCAGGCTCTCGCCCACGCAGATGATGACCTTCAGGCCCACGTTCAGCGCAGCCAGAGCGCGCTTGTTGACGGTCTGGTCGGTCTCTGCGAAGTACTGGCGGCGCTCGGAGTGGCCGACGATGACGTACTCCACGCCCAGATCCACCAGCATGTCTGCGCTGATCTCACCGGTGAACGCACCGGACTTCTCGAAGTGGACGTTCTCTGCACCGACATGGATGTTGGTGCCCTTGGTCTTTTCCACGGCCGTCACCAGATCGGTGAACGGAGTGCAGATGACGACCTCGCAGGAAGCATCCTTGACGGCGGGGATCAGCTCGTCCACCAGCTTGGCTGCTTCCGAAGCGGTCTTGTTCATTTTCCAGTTGCCTGCAATGATTGCCTTACGCTTTGCCTTATCCATGATCTCTATCTCCTTCTATTTACCTACGTACCAAAAAAGGTGCGGCGGCGCCATGCCGCCGCACCTCGATCCTGCTGTTGCGAGCGCGAATTATGCGTTCTGGATGACAGCGATGCCGGGCAGCTCCTTGCCCTCCAGATACTCCAGAGAAGCGCCGCCGCCGGTGGAGATGTGGGTCATCTTATCGCCCAGACCCATCTGCTGGACTGCTGCTGCGCTGTCGCCGCCGCCGATGACGGTGGTAGCGCCGCTTTCAGCCATCGCCTGTGCCACAGCCAGAGTGCCTGCTGCCAGAGTCGGGTTCTCGAAGACGCCCATGGGGCCGTTCCAGACAACGGTCTTGGAAGCCTTGACGGCCTCAGCAAACAGCTTGGTGCTCTCCGGGCCGATGTCGCAGCCTTCCATATCGGCAGGCATTGCGGTCACGGGCACAACGGTGGTCTCGACGGGTGCGTCGATGGGATCGGGGAAGTCCTTGATGCAGACGGCATCGACGGGCAGGAGCAGCTTGATGCCCTTCTCCTGAGCCTTTGCCATCATCTCCTTGCAGTAGTCCAGCTTGGAGTCATCGCACAGGCTCTTGCCGACTTCGTAGCCCTGTGCCTTGACGAAGGTGTAAGCCATGCCGCCGCCGATGATCAGGGTATCGACCTTCTCCAGCAGGTTGGAGATGACGTTCAGCTTATCGGCGACCTTTGCGCCGCCCAGGATGGCGGTGAAGGGACGCTCCGGGTCGTTGACGGCATTGCCCAGGTACTTGATCTCCTTCTCCATCAGGTAACCGACAGCGGTATCCTTGACGTAGTCGGTGACACCGGCGGTGGAGCAGTGTGCACGATGGCAGCTGCCGAAAGCGTCGTCCACATATGCGTCCGCCAGAGAAGCCAGCTCCTCGGAGAACTCCGGCATGTTCTTGGTCTCTTCCTTGCGGAAACGGGTGTTCTGGAGCAGGACAACGTCGCCGTTGTTCATGGCAGCCACAGCAGCCTTTGCGTTCTCGCCCACGACATTGTCGTCGTCTGCGAACACAACGGTCTTGCCCAGCTTTGCGCTCAGGGCAGCTGCAACGGGAGCCAGGCTGAACTTTGCCTCAGGGCCGTTCTTGGGCTTGCCCAGGTGGCTGCACAGGATGACCTTTGCGCCATCCTTGAGCAGCTTCTGGATGGTGGGCAGAGCTGCGTTGATGCGGTTCTCGTTGGTGATGACGCCGTCCTTCATCGGGACGTTGAAGTCGCAGCGGACCAGAACCTTCTTGCCGCAGTAATTCTCGTCGTCGATCGTCTTCTTACCTAAACCCATGGTAATAAACTCCTCTCAAATTCTTTTCATCGGAATCGAATTTCACTCGTTATCGGGGCTTGCCTCCCCGTACACTTCTATTATAAACAAAAACTGTGTGGTTTGCAAGGACAGGCAATAGATAATTTATTAACAAACTTTCCCCGTATCCCGGTGGAAATGTGTCTATTTTGACTGAAAGGCGGAGCAACTCCCCTTTTTCATGAAAAAAAAGAACCTCTGAAAAGCATTTTTTCCAAAGGTTCCCTTCTCTTATTTGAGATCCAGTTCCGGCGGCAGGTCGATCTCATCCGAGACATACTTGCCGTTCTTCTTCCGCTGACGCACACACTCGGTGAGCAGATACTCGATCTGCCCGTTCACCGAGCGGAAATCATCTTCAGCCCACGCGGCAAGGGCTTCGTAGAGCTTTGCGTTCAGGCGGAGCGGGATCTGTTTTTTGGGTTCTGCTGCCATCAGTAGAGGCTGCCGCTGTTCACAATGGGCTGAGCGTCACGGTTGCCGCAGAGCACGACCAGCAGGTTGGAGACCATTGCTGCCTTGCGCTCATCGTCGAGCTCGACCACCTTGTTTTCATTCAGGCGTTCCAGTGCCATTTCCACCATGCCAACGGCACCGTCCACGATCATCTTACGGGCGTCGATGATGGCGCTGGCCTGCTGGCGCTGCAGCATGACGGCTGCGATCTCCGGCGCGTAGGCCAGGTAGGTGATGCGAGCTTCGATGATCTCGATGCCGGCCTCGGTCACATTTTTCTGGATCTCGTCCTGGATGCGCTTGGCCACGACCTCGGACGAACCGCGCAGGCTGCCTTCGTCGGCGATGCCGTCACCGGTGGTGTCCACATTGGGGGCCACATCGTAGGGGTAGACCCGCACGACGTTGCGCAGGGCGCTGTCGCACTGAAGGGACAGGTACTCTTTGTAGTTGTCCACGTTGAAGACGGCTTTCGCGGTATCGGTCACGCGCCAGATGACGGCGATGCCGATCTCGACCGGGTTGCCCAGGCAATCGTTGATCTTCTGGCGGGAGTTGTTCAGGGTCATGATCTTGAGGGAGATCTTTTTGCCATCCTGCTCCCGGCTCGCCTGCACGACAGGCATCTTCTGGACGTCGCCGCTCTGGCTCAGCACTGTGCCTGCGGCGGGGTTGACGGAGGTGCAGAAGGGATTCACCCAATAGAAGCCCTCCCCTTTCAGGGTGCCGATGTAATCACCGAAGAGGGTCAGCACCAATGCTTCCTCCGGCTTCAGCACCTTCAGGCCGCAGAGCAGGAAAATGCCGACGATGCCATAGACGATGCTCAGCGCCAGCAAAATCACGCCCGGCACGTTATGTTCTGCCGTGAGCAGTATCCCACCCAGCACGAACACGATGATGGCCGCAACATAGCCGAGCAAGGTCAGCAGCAGCATCGTCATTCCGTTCTTCTTCGTTTGCAAGATCTTCTCTTCCATGTAAGATCCCTCCTTATCGGGTCTGGAAGTGTTTCTATCTGATATCAAAATAATATCATGTTGTGTTTCATCTGTCAAGAGGAAACAACAAAAAAAGGCACCCTCGCCTTTCGACGAGAGTGCCTTCATTTCAAGAATCGAAATTCAAGAAAGAACGTTCAGGGGGATCAAATTACTTGATCTCAACCTTAGCGCCAGCCTCTTCCAGCTTCTTCTTGATGTCCTCAGCCTCAGCCTTGGAAGCCTTCTCCTTGACAGCCTTGGGAGCGCCGTCAACGATAGCCTTAGCCTCCTTCAGGCCCAGACCGGTGATCTCCTTGACCAGCTTGATGACCTGCATCTTGGTAGCGCCAGCCTCAGCCAGGATGACGTCGAACTCGGTCTTCTCTTCCTCAGCGGCAGCAGCAGCGCCAGCAGCAGCGGGAGCAGCAGCAGCAACAGCGGAAACGCCGAACTCTTCGCAGTAAGCGTCGATCAGCTCCTTCAGCTCCAGAACGGACAGCTCCTTGACGGAGTCGATGATGGCAGTAATCTTCTCAGAAGCCATAGTAGTAACCCTCCAATATAAATGGTTTTGTGTTTGTTGATTTCAGATGTTAAGCAGCGGTCACGCAGCCATTAGGCAGCAGGCTCCTCCTGCTTGTCGGCATAAGCCTGCATTGCAACAGCCAGACCAGACAGAGTGCTGGTGAGGGCGCCTGCAAACATGGACAGCATGCCTTCGCGGTTGGGCAGCTTTGCGATGGCGTTGGTCTCGGCAGCGTCCATGACCTTGCCTTCCATGAAGCCTGCCTTCACGACGAACTTCTTGGACTTATCGCCATCCTGATACTTGCACAGGATGCGGGCAGCGGACATGGGGTCCTCCTCGTGAGCAAAAGCGATAGCGGTATCGCCCTTGAACTGCTCAGCCAGGCCCTCCAGAGAGGTACCCTTGACAGCCAGACGCAGCATGGTGTTCTTCACGACCATGTAATCGACGCCTGCCTCACGCAGCTCCTTACGGAGCTTGGTGTCGTTCTCGACGTTAATGCCGCCGTAAGCGACGACGCAGCCGGAAACCGCACTCTCAAACTTTGCCTTCAGATCAGCGACATAAGCCTGCTTCTCAGAAAGAATCTTTGCACTGGGCATTCGGTTTCACCTCGTTTCAAAAACTTGTATCGAAAACTGAAACTCAGGTATCAAAAAAGCCTCTTTCCCGCACTTGGCCGAGAAAGAGGCATAAAACAACTTTACGCACGTTTCTCGGCAGGCGGCATAGCCTTACGCTGGATTCCAGCACCTGCTGTCTCAAAAACAGCATGATTATTTTACCGCAAACGTGCGGTGTTGTCAAGTGCTTTTTTGAAGATTTTTTATTTTCCTCTCTTTGGCTCCCCTAATAGGGGAGCTGGCTGCGCCAAAGCGCAGACTGAGAGGTTTTATTTCTTCAAATTAGACACCGTACTTCAGGGTGTTGAGACGGATGCCAGGGCCCATGGTGGTGGCGATGGTAGCGCTCTTGAAGTAAGTGCCCTTTGCTGCGGCGGGCTTTGCCTTGGCAATAGCGCTCATCACGGTATCCAGGTTGGTGTACAGCTTCTCTGCACCGAAAGAAGCCTTGCCCACGGGGACATGGATGATGTTCTGCTTGTCCAGACGGTACTCGATCTTACCAGCCTTGGCCTCGGAAACTGCCTTGCCCAGATCGGGAGCGACGGTGCCGGCCTTGGGGTTGGGCATCAGGCCGCGGGGGCCCAGGACCTTACCGAGACGGCCAACGCGGCCCATCATGTCGGGGGTGGTGACGACAACGTCGAAGTCCATGAAGCCGCCGGCGATCTTTGCGATCAGCTCGTCATCACCGACGATATCAGCGCCGGCTGCCTCAGCAGCAGCGGCAGCAGCGCCCTTGGCGATGGCGCAGACGCGGACGGTCTTGCCGGTGCCGTTGGGCAGAACGACAGCGCCGCGGACCTGCTGGTCAGCGTGACGGCCGTCAACGCCCAGACGGACGTGCAGCTCGACGGTCTCGTCGAACTTGGCAGAAGCGGTCTTGCAAGCCAGCTCCAGAGCCTCGTTCACATCGTACATCTTAGTAGAATCGATCAGCTTTGCAGCGTCGACATAGTGCTTGCCATGTTTCATTGTATATCCTCCTGTGTGGTCATGCGGGCAGTTTTATGCCCTCCCACTGTTTATGTCTCAGCCCTCGACGGTGATGCCCATGGAACGGCAGGTGCCGCGGACCATGCTGCATGCAGCTTCCAGAGAAGCAGCGTTCAGGTCGGGCATCTTGGTCTTGGCGATCTCTTCCACCTGAGCGGCGGTCAGAGAAGCGACCTTTTCCTTGTTGGGCTTGCCGGAAGCGGTGTTGATGCCAGCGGCCTTCTTGATCAGAACGGCTGCCGGAGGAGTCTTGGTGATGAAGCTGAAGGAGCGGTCAGCGTAGACGGTGATGACGACGGGGATGACATAACCCATCTGGTTCTTGGTACGCTCGTTGAACTCCTTGGTGAAGGCCATGATGTTGACGCCCTTCTGACCCAGAGCAGGGCCAACAGGGGGAGCCGGAGTCGCCTTGCCGGCCTCGATCTGCAGCTTAATGTAGCCAGTAACTTTCTGTGCCATAGTAAATGCACCTCCAAAAATCTGTGGTGAGTTGCGGCGCCGTGTCTAGGCGCCTCCCACGAGCACGTGCGCGGTGTACACGCTCTATAAGAACCGCACTGCGGTCTTACCTTGGTAGAACGGTCTGTGCCGGTTGGTTACGGCAGCTCGACCTGCGCGATGTCCACTTCTGCGGGCGTCTCGCGGCCGAACATATTGACCTTGAGCTTGACTTTGAAGCTCTCGGTATCGATCCCCTCCACAAGGCCCATAAAGCCTTCCAGGAGGGCCGGCAGTGATCTGCACGGTATCGCCGACTTTGAAATCGACGGTCAGCGGAGCCGCCTTCTCGACGCCCATCTTCTCCACTTCCTCAGCGGTCAGCGGGACAGGCTTGGAGGCAGGGCCGACGAAACCGGTGCAGCCGCGCGTGTTGCGCACCACATACCAGGTATCGTCGTTCATGACCATCTTGACCAGAACGTAGCCGGGGAACAGCTTGTGCTCCACCATACGCTCCTTGCCGTCCTTGATCTCGGGGACCATCTCGGTCGGACCTTGATGTCACAGATCAGGTCTTGCAGACGGCGGTTCTCGACCATGGTCTGCAGGTCCGTTGCAACCTTATTCTCGTAACCGGAATAGGTATGGACTACATACCAGAGGGCTTCATTGGACTGATCTTCCATTTTTCAAACCTCCGTTTCAAGATGTTCATGCGCCGATGATCAGGCCCAGGATGCCGCCGAAAATGGCATCCAGCGCGATCATGACAACGGCAGCGATCGCCACGGTGACGAGCACGACGACGGTGTTGGTCTTGGTGTCCTCTTTGGACGGCCACACGACCTTCTTCAGCTCGCTCTTCGTGTCGCGGAAGAACTTCGCAACACGGTTGCAGAAGCCCTTCACGGCGGCCTTCATTCTGGCCACAAAGCCCGGCTTTTTCTCGGTTTTGTCTGCCATGATGTCGTCCGCCTTTCTTACTTGGTTTCGCGATGAACGGTGTGCTTCTTGCAGAAGCGGCAGTACTTCTTCATCTCAAGACGATCGGGGTTGTTCTTCTTGTTCTTCGTGGTGTTGTAGTTGCGCTGCTTGCACTCGGTGCAGGCCAGAGTGATTTTAACGGTCATTTGTTGACACCTCCATTATAACGGTTGTTTTGAACCTCCCTCGGCTTGCGGGAGCGCCTTCAAAACAGGGCGCACTTAATAACCCCGCAAAAGAGGTGTTATCATTGTATCACGTCTTTTTCCATCCGTCAAGCGGATTTTCTGCGGTTTTTCAACTTTTTTGAAAAATTTTTCTTTTGCTTCTTTCTGGTTCTGCCCGCTTGCATCCCGCGCATAGATATTGTATAATAACAGCGTCTATACCTATATAGAGAAATTCCGGCCTTCCGGCCGTACGATCAGGAGAGATCATGATGCAATCTGAAGAGAAACTCTGTGTCGTCGTGTTGTTCGGCGGCATGTCCAGCGAGCACGAGGTCAGCTGCGTGTCCGCCGGAACCTTCGTTGACAACCTCGACCCCAGCCGCTACGAAGTGCTGACCGTGGGCATCACCAAAGAGGGCCGCTGGCTGTGCACCGAGGCTTCCAGCGCCCAGATGGCCGACGGCAGCTGGGAAGAGCTGCCCGGCAACATGCCCTGTGTCATCAGCCCGGACCGCGCCGACCACGGCATGATCCTGTTCGCTCCGGCAGGCCAGGTGGAAAAGATGCACGTGGATGTCGTCATCCCGGTGCTGCACGGCCTGTGGGGCGAGGACGGCACCGTGCAGGGCCTGCTGGAGCTGGCCGGCATCCCCTACGTGGGCTGCGGCGTGCTGGCCAGCGCGGTCTGCATGGATAAGGCAGTGGCCAACGCCCTGTTCGACGCCACCGGCATCCCCCACACCAAGTGGCTCTCCGCCACCCGCTGGGAGATCGAGTCCGACCCCGAGGGCGTCTGCGACGGTGTCATCGCAAAGCTGGGCTGGCCCATCTTCGTCAAGCCCGCCAACGCCGGTTCCAGCGTGGGCATCACCAAGGCCCACGACCGCGCCGAGCTGAAGGACGCCATCCGGCTGGCTCTGGAAAACGACCGCAAGGTGGTGTTTGAGGCCTTCGTGGACGGCCACGAGGTGGAGTGCGCCGTCATCGGCTCCGACCCCGCCGTGGCCACCCGCCCGGGCGAGATCCTGGCCGGTGCCGAGTTCTACACCTACGACGACAAGTACAAGAACGGCGTGAGCCAGGTGGTCATCCCGGCCCGGCTCGACGAGGCCAAGCTTGATGAGGTGAAGACCTACGCCGCCATGGCCTACACGGCCCTGGGCTGCGAGGGCCTGGCCCGCTGCGACTTCTTTGTGGAGCAGGGCACCGGCCGGGTGCTGATCAACGAGATCAACACCCTCCCCGGCTTCACCCCCATCAGCATGTATCCCAAGCTGATGGAGCACGAGGGCATCCCCGTGCCCGCCCTCATCGACCGGCTGATCGCACTGGCTCTGGAAAGGACGGAAAAGCAGCATGGATAACCGCCCCATCGGCGTATTCGACAGCGGCCTTGGCGGCCTGACCGGCGTGCGGGAGCGCAAGCGGCTCCCCCACGAGAACATCGTCTACTTCGGCGACACCGGCCGTGTGCCCTATGGCAGCCGCAGCCCGGAGACCATCCTGCAGTATGCCCGGCAGGACATCGCGTTCCTGCTGTCGAAGGATGTAAAGTGCATCATGGCGGCCTGCGGCACGGTGTCCAGCACCTACCCCGCCGCCGAGGCGGCGCAGCTGCCCGTGCCCTATCTGGGCGTCGTGGATGCCGCCGCCCGGGAGGCCGCCTTTGCCACCCGCAACCGCCGCATCGGCGTCATCGGCACCGCGGCCACCATCCGCTCCCGCAGCTACGAAACGCTGCTGCGCAAGCTGGTTCCCGGGGTGGAGATCACCGCCCGGCCCTGCCCGCTGTTCGTGCCGCTGGTGGAGGCCGGTTATGTGGACCACAGCGCCGAAGACAAGCAGGAAGTGACCCGGCTGGTCATCGCCCAGTACCTGGCCGAGGTGCGGGAGGCCGGGGTGGACACCCTCATTCTGGGCTGCACCCACTACCCCCTGCTCAAGACCATGATCGGCGAATTCATGGGCCGGGACGTCGTGCTGGTGGACCCGGCCAAGACCGCCGCCCACCATCTGGAACGCACCCTCAGCGAGCGCGGTCTGCGGGCCAACCACCCCGCCGGGCAGGCGCATTTCTACGTCAGCGACACGCCGGACAGTTTTTCGCAGACGGCAGACCTCTTCCTCGGCGAGTACAAGGGAGGGCCGGTGGAGCAGATCGCCATCGACAAATACTAAAGCGAAGGACAAACGAACGTGAAGGAAGATTTCATCATCCGCATCAAGAGCCGCTCGGAGCAGTTCGAGCACACCCAGCCCATCCGGGTGGACGAGGATGACCGCATCGAACTGATGACCTACGGCAGCTTCGTGAAAAAGGGCGACACCTACTATATTACCTATAAGGAGACCCAGACCATCGGCTTTGAGGGCTGCACCACCACCATCAAGATCGCCGAGGACGGCAGCCGGGTGGGCCTGCTCCGGTTCGGCCCGGCCAACGCCCAGCTCATCATCGAGCGGGACCGCCGGAGCATCTGCCACTATGAGACCGAGGTCGGCTCCCTGACGCTGGGCGTGACCGGCGACGGCATCGAGTGCAACCTGACCGAAACGGGCGGCACGGCCCGATTCAGCTATCTGCTGGACGCCGACGACCCCATCTCCATCATCAACCGCAACACGCTGGAAATTTCCGTGCAAAAGCCAAATTAAAGCGGTTCACCCTCTCCGTCCGCGCTTTCGAGTGCAACGTTTCTCTCGTTTGCGAAAAGCGCTCCCCCCCTTTTTGGAGAGCTGGACGCGAAGCGGCCTGAGAGGGTCAGCCCGTGAAAGGATAAAACAATGACTGAATTCGAAAAGACCTACCAGAACTACAACCCCCGCTCGGCTGCCCTGAGCGAGGCCCGCGCTCTGCTGACCGCCGCGGCCAAGGCCGCCATGGCCGACGGCACCCTGCCCGAAGCCGAGCTGCCCGCTTTCATCGTGGAGATCCCCGCCGACACCAAAAACGGCGACATCGCCTCCAACCTGGCCATGGCCGGTGCCCGCACCTGGCGCAAGGCTCCCAGGATGATCGCCGACGCCCTCATCGCCCACCTGCCCTCCATCGAGGGCGGCGTCTTCGCCAAGGTGGAGGTGGCCGGCCCCGGCTTCATCAACCTGTTCCTGGCTCCGGCCTTCTGGGCCAGCGTCGTGCTGGGTGCCTGCGCCAACAAGGAGTATGGCCGCACCGACCACGGCAAGGGTGCCAAGTACAATGTGGAGTTCGTCTCTGCCAACCCCACCGGCCCCATGCACATGGGCAACGCCCGCGGCGGCGCTCTGGGCGACTGTCTGGCCGCTGTCCTCGACTGGTCCGGCTACGACGTGACCCGCGAGTTCTATATCAACGACGCGGGCAACCAGATCCAGAAGTTCGGCAAGAGCCTGGCCGTCCGCTATTTGCAGAAGTTCTGCGGCGAGGAGGCCTATCCCCTGCTGCCCGCTGAGTGCTACCAGGGCGGCGACATCAAGGTGCTGGCCGGGGAATTTGCCGACCTGCACGGCGACTGCTACGTGGCCGCCTGCCAGGGCATGGACGAAGAGACCCTGTTTGCCAGCGAAGCGTTCGAGACCCTGAAGAACGCCCTCGTGGATTACGCACTGCCCAAGAACATCGCGGCCCTCAAGCGCGACCTGGGCAAGTACCGCATCGACTACGATGTCTGGTTCCACGAGAGCACCCTGCACGAGTCCGGCGCCGTCAAGGCTGTGGTCGAAAAGCTGCTGGAGCTGGGTGCCTGCTACAAGGCCGAGGATGGCGCCGTCATGTACCGCAGCGCCCAGTACGCCGCCAAGTACGGCACCGTCAACAAGAAGAAGACTGAGGACGGCACCGAGGAAGAGGCCAAGGACGAAGTTCTGGTCCGCGCCAACGGCATCCCCACCTACTTTGCCGCTGATATCGCCTACCACTACAACAAGCTGGCCACCCGCGGCTTTGCCAAGGCCATCGACGTCTGGGGTGCAGACCACCACGGCCATGTGGCCCGCATGAAGGGCGCTATGGACGCCATCGGCCTGAACGGCGAGGATCTGGACGTCGTCCTGATGCAGATGGTCAACCTGATGCGGGACGGCCAGCCCGTCCGTATGTCCAAGCGCACCGGCAATGCCATCACCCTGACCGACCTGCTGGAAGAGGTGCCCATCGACAGCGCACGCTTCCTGTTCAATATGCACGACGCCGGCAGCGGCATCGACTTCGATCTCGATCAGGCCGTCAAGACCGACAACGACAACCCGGTGTACTACGTGCAGTACGCCCACGCCCGCATCTGCTCCATCCTCAAGAAGATGGAGAGCGAGGGCGTGGCCTTCGCAGGTGCTGAGAAGATCGATGCCACCCTGCTGACCGAGCCTTCCGAGATGGACCTCATCCGGATGCTGGCCGCCTTCCCGCAGGAGATCGTCATGGCCGCCGAGAAGTACGACCCCAGCCGCATCAACCGCTTCGTCATCGACCTGGCCAGCGCCTTCCACCGCTTCTACTCCTGGATGCAGCCCAGCAGATAGTCGTCCGCATAGGCCAGGTCAAAGCGGAACAGCATCAGCAAAAACACCACAAGGATCGACGTTAGGACCAGACTTCCCAGAAACAGTACCTCCGCCCCGACACAGTAGCCAAGCGGATGGTTTTTGCGCAGACGTTTGAGCATCGAATTTTCCTCCGTTGCAGATAGTGACTCTATTGTAACATATTGGGGGAAATTGTTCAAATCCTGCTGCGGAAGCGGAAATACAGCAGCAGTCCCCTTGTTCGACATTCCTACTGGTCCAGGACCCGCGGGCTAAGCAACAAGTCCTCAGGGCTGATTGCTTGCCTTGCTTCGCAAGGCCGCCCTGTTCAAATCCCGCTGCGGACAGTGTCACTGCAAATCCCGCTGCGGAGGCGGAAATGCAGCAGCAGTCCCCTTGTTCGACATTCCTACCGGTCTAGGACCCGCGGGCTAAGCAACAGCCCTCAGGGCTGATTGCTTGCCTTGCTCCGCAAGGCCGCCCTGTTCAAATCCCGCTGCGAAGATGAAAAAAGACCAGACGGATAAAAATCCGTCTGGTCTTTTTTGGTCGGAGCAGCGGGATTTGAACCCACGGCCTCTTCGTCCCGAACGAAGCGCGCTACCAACTGCGCTATGCCCCGAAAATACCGCAGCTTTTCGGCTGCGGTCTGGTTGGGGATGAGAGAATCGAACTCCCACAAGTAGAGTCAGAGTCTACCGCACTACCACTATGCAAATCCCCAATATTTTGTTTTGTCAGGAGCGTTGCTCGCTGCTGACAAGGGATATTATACTATCAAACCACCTTCTTGTCAACACTTTTTCAGAACTTTTTTGCCGAAGTTTTTCCGGCAAATTCTCTGCGCGATTTCACGCGATTTTTACGTTCCAACTCTTGACACTGCCCCGCTTTGGGAATACTCTTATAGTACAAACTTCTCCTGCACGAGTGGGAAATTCAGAGAAAACGAGGGATATTACGAGATGAAAAAACGTGTTGGCATCCTGACCTCCGGCGGCGACTGCCCCGGCCTGAACGCCACCATCCGCGGCGTGGCAAAAGCCCTGTATGCCCGGATGGGCGACAGCGTCGAGATCGTGGGCATCCTGAACGGCTACCATGGCCTGATCACCGGCGACTACAAGGAGATGACGGAAGACGACTTCCGGGGCATCCTGACGCTGGGCGGCACCATTCTGGGCACCAAGCGCACCCCCTTCAAGCTGATGCGCGTTGTGGAAGAAGATAAGATCGACAAGGTCGCAGCCATGAAAAAGACCTATAAGGACGCCAAGCTCGACTGTCTGCTCTGCCTCGGCGGCAACGGCACCCACAAGACGGCCAACCTTCTCGCGCAGGAGGGCCTGAACATCATCGGCCTGCCCAAGACCATCGACAACGACATCTACGGCACCGACGTCACCTTCGGCTTCCACACCGCCGTGGACATCGCCACCGACGTCATCGACCGCATCCACACCACCGCCGGCAGCCACAGCCGCGTGATGTGCATCGAGATCATGGGCAACAAGGCCGGCTGGCTGACCCTCTATTCCGGCATCGCCGGCGGCGCAGACATCATCCTGCTGCCCGAAATGCCCTACGACATCGACCGCGTCTGCGGTGCGGTGGAGCGCCGCGCCAAGAAGGGTTCCAACTTCTCCATCATCGCCGTGGCAGAGGGTGCCCTGAACGAGGAAGAGGCCAAGCTGAAGCGGAAGGAATGGACCGCCAAGCGCGCCGAGGCGGGCTACACCACCGCCACCAGCCGCATCGCCGCCGCCGTCCAGAAGAAGACCGGCATGGAGACCCGCGTCTGCATCCCGGGCCACATGCAGCGCGGCGGCAGCCCCAGCGCCTATGACCGTGTGCTGGCCACCCAGTTCGGCAGCTACGCCGCCAAGCTGGTGGAGATCGAGCGCTACGGCGTGACCGTCGCTCTGGTCAACGGCCACGTCACCGCCAACCGTCTGGAGGACATCGCCGGCAAGACCCGCAATGTCCCCGAAGGCTGTGAACTGCTCACCGTCGCCCGCCGGATGGGTGTGAGCCTGGGCTGAGGTTTTCCTGAACCAACCAAAAAAGGAGCACTCCCCTGCATCATGCAGAGGGGTGCTCCTTTTGGTTTTGCTATTCCGAGATCTTACGAGCGCTTACTTGTTCTTGTACATTTCCTCGTAGTACTTCTGGTAGTTGCCGCTGGTGATGTGCTCCATCCACTCCTCGTGGTCGAGGTACCAGTCGATGGTCAGGACGATGCCCTTCTCGAACGGGGTCTCCGGGTACCAGCCCAGGTCGTTCTTGATCTTGGTGGGGTCGATGCCATAGCGGCGGTCGTGGCCCAGACGGTCGGCAATGTGCTTGATGAGGTCTTCGCTGATGCCGTCATCCTTCAGGCGGTCGTGCAGCTGCTCGATGATGGTCTTGACGATGAAGATGTTGGGGCGCTCGTTGTGGCCGCCGACGTTGTAGACCTCGCCGATCTTGCCGCCGTTGCAGACCATATCAATGGCCTTGCAGTGGTCCTCCACGTACAGCCAGTCGCGGATCTGCATTCCGTCGCCGTAGACGGGCAGCTGCTTGTGGTGCTTGACGTTGTTGATCATCAGGGGGATCAGCTTCTCCGGGAACTGATAGGGGCCGTAGTTGTTGGAGCAGCGGGTGATGTTGATGGGCATACCGTAGGTATCGTGGAATGCCATGACGAACATATCGGCGCTGGCCTTGGAGGAAGAGTAGGGGCTGTGGGGGCACAGCGGGGTGGTCTCCATGAAGAAGCCCTCGGCACCCAGAGCGCCATAGACCTCGTCGGTCGAGACCTGCAGATACTTCTTGCCCTCTTTCCAGGTCTTGGCCTCGGCGTCATACCAGGCCTCCTTGGCGCGCTGCAGCAGGTTCACCGTGCCCATGACGTTGCTCTGGACAAAGATCTCCGGGTTCTTGATGGAGCGGTCCACGTGGCTCTCTGCGGCAAAGTTGATGACGTAATCGAAATCGTACTTTGCGAACAGGCCCTCGACCAGCTCCTTATCGCAGATATCGCCCTGCACGAAGACGTGGCGGGGGTCGCCCTCAACATCCTTCAGGTTTTCCAGATTGCCCGCATAGGTCAGCTTATCCAGGTTGACCAGCAGGATCTCCGGGTACTTCTTAAGCATATAATGCACAAAGTTCGAGCCAATAAAGCCGGCGCAGCCGGTGATCAGATATTTTTTCATAGTTTGATTCTTTCCTCAAAACAATTTGTTTCGTTTTTTGATACAACCTCTCAGTCACCTGCGGTGACAGCTCTCCCTTCGGGAGAGCTGGACGTGAAGCGGCCTGAGAGGGTTTACTTCATCCCATTCTCGCCGTCCCAGTGCTCAAAGAAGCAGGCCAGGGCAGCCTTCCAGTCGCGTACCTCGTTGCCGACGGTGCAGCGCAGCATCCGGGCAGGGGGCCACGGTTGCGTCCACGCCGGACAGGCGGATGATCCGGAGGCGAAATCATACCAGGAGCAGATGCCCTCACCGGTGCAGTGATACAGGCCGTACTCCGGACAGGATCTCGTGGGCCAGATCGACGGCGTTGGGGGTTGCCGCACTGGTCGTTGACGACTTCCAGCTTGCCGAACTTTTTGCCGGCGTTCACGATGGTCTTGACGAAGTTTTTGCCATAGTAGCTGTACAGCCAGGCCAGGCCGTGCGGACGATGAAGTGGCGGTGGCAGAACTGCTCCACGTACTTCTCGCCCATGAGCTTGGTGGAGCCGTAGGCGCTGATGGGGCCGGGAAGGGTGGCCTCATCCTGTGCGATGCCGCCGTTCTCGCGGCCGCTTTTCGGGGATGGGGCCGATCTCGCTGCGGCCCTCGCGGAGCTGCTTGATGATCTCGGTGCCCAGCTGACCCTTGCAGCCAGTAACGATGATTTTCATGTGCGGTCTCCTCTTAGTATCTCAGTTTTCCGTCGGCCACATTCTTCAGGTGCTGGCCATAGGGGCTCTTGCCATAGCGCTTTGCGCTCTCCAGCAGCGTGTCGCGGTCGATCCAGCCATACTTGAAAGCGATCTCCTCCGGGGCGCTGATCTTGATGCCCTGCCGCTTCTCGATCATCCGCACGAAGTCGGCGGCATCCACCAGGCTGTCCATCGTGCATCGGATGCCGCCGGGAAGTATTTGTGCAGGTGGCCCGCCACGCCGCCAATGCCAAAGCCGACGCGTACATGACCATCTCTTCCAGCCAGTTGGGGGTGATGACCTCAGTGTCGTTGTTCAGCAGCAGCAGATACTCGCCGGTGGCGAACTTCTCGCCGAAGTTATTCAGGGCGCTGTAGTTGAAGCCCTTGCCCTGCCAGGTGACGACGTGCAGGTTGGCATGCTCCTGCTCCATCCGCTTGTAAGCACGGAACGTCTCCGGCTGCCTGCTGTTATTCTCGATGATGATGAGTTCAAAATCCGGGTAGGTGGTGCGGTCGTAGATGGATTCCACGCACAGCTCCAGATCCTTGATGTGGTCGCAGGTGGGGATCAGGATGCTGACCCGGCCCGGATGCGCGATGGTGTAATCGGTCTTGTAATAACCGGGGGTGCCGGGGATGAGGGTCACGTCATCCACCGCCACGCCGCAGCGCTCGTAATGCGCCTTGACAGATGACAGATATAGTTGTTGGAGCGGAGGTTGTCCAGCATGAAGTCCGGCTTGAAGTGGTAAAGCACCACATTCTCCACCTCACCCGCAAAGGTGGCCTCGTCGGTATAGACGAAGTCCGCCTTCTGCTCGGCGATGGCTTTGGCCGCATACCACAGCGCACAGGGGTGCAGGATGTCATCATGGTCCAGCAGGGCGATGTACGCGCCGGTAGCCATCGCAAAGCCGTGGTTGGTGTTGCCGGGGATCAGCTCGTTCTTTTCCAGCTTCTGGTAGCGGATGCGCGGGTCGGACGCAGCGCGGGCCTGGACCTTCTGACCCACGGCGGGGTCCTGCCCGGCGTCCACACAGCACAGCTCCCAGTTGCGGTAGGTCTGGTTCACGACGGAATCCAGCAGCTCTTCCAGAAAGTTCAGCGGGGTGTTGTACAGCGGCACCACGATGCTGATCTTCGGCCCGGCGGGCTGGTCGTTTGCCTGCCGGACCAGCAGCTCCACCGGGGCGAAGCGGTCGGCCCGCATCGTCATGCCGGGGAAGAGCGCCGCATACACACGGCGGGCACGGGCCTTTTCCAGCATACCGGAAACGCCCTCGGTGCGCAGCTCGTGCAGGAAGACAAAGAGCGGGAAGGTGTGCCAGAGCTGACGGCTCTTGCTGACCGCATAGCGGGCGGGCCAGGTCATCTTCCAGAAGGTGGAGCCTGTGACCTCGCTCAGGGTCTGCTCCAGCTGCTTTTCGTGGCTGCGGCTCAGGGAGAGGTCGCTGCGCAGCCGCTCGATGAGAGCTGCTCGCAGGTGCGCTCTGCACGGACCATCCGGTCCCGCAGGATGTCGAGTTCTTCCTCGTAACCGCGGACCATCCCCATGGCGCTGGGCTGGACAGTGCAGAACAGTGCCGCCTGCTGGGCACGGCCCCGGCTGCGCCACTGCAGATCACGGTAGTAGCCGCGCTCGGCCAGCTTTTCCGCCCATGCGGACAGGGCGGTGGCATCGGTGCACACCAGCAGGACCTGTTCGGCCAGCTGGGCGGGCAGTTCGACCCAGGCCGGGTCTTCCACCACCAGCAGCCCCGGCTGGGCCGTGGCGGCCGCCGTCCAGGGGTTGGCCCGGATGCCCGCACGGCGCAGCGCTTTTTCCAGCAGCGCACCGGACTCCTCATCGGCTGCAAGCACCGCAGCCGCCTCCGGTGCCAGCTCCTCCGCGATGCGCTGTGCCAGCAGGCGGCAGCGCTCTGCAGCCTCTCTCGTTTCCTTTTCTTTCTCCAACTGCATTTCTGATTTCTCCACTTCTCCGCAGGACGCAGATCCCGCGCTTCGCTTTCCTACAAACTAATATAGTATACCAGATTCCGCCCCGTTTGAGAAGCGCTTTTCCCTATTTTCCTGCGGATGCCAGTTCTTTAGCCGAACAGACCGCTCAGCCAGCCGAACAGGCCGGAAGTGCCGCGGCCCGCCTTGCCGATGGAGGTGCCTGGATAATAGTGCTTGAGGATCTTTTTATAATTCATTCCACGCTCGTTGGCATAGCCCACTGCGCCGCACTGGCTCATGCCCACACCGTGGCCGTAGCCGTAGTAGTACATCACCGGAGTGCCGTTGGCATCGGTGCCGAAATCGAAGCAGTAGCGGGAGCTGACGAACTGGCCGAGGTACCGGTAGCTGCTGCCATCGACCGTCAGGGTGTTGTACTGCACATAGCCGCCCAGATCCTTGTGGGTGGTGTCAGCGCTCTGGTAAGCCTGCCCCGTCTTGCTGTTGGTGTATTCGGTGTAGCGGTAATTCTTGCCGATGATGCGGCGCATCAGGTTATGATACTGCTCCTCATAGGGGCTTTCCACGCTCTGCAAATACGGTACATCGCTGCCCCAGGCATCCTGACCGGAACAGGTGCCGTAGGTGCCGGTCTGGGTGTTGTAGCCTGCGCTGGCCGACCATACCGCGTCAATGACCGAACCATTGTAGGTCACGACCTCGTCTTTGACCGGCTCGATGGCCTTGCGCAGAGCCTCCCGCGTAGAGGACGGGATCTCATCCACCGGGGTGTAGATCAGGGCGTTGGCCGAAGAGCCGTACTGTTTATGGTACAGCAGATAGGAGTGGATGGCCACAGCCTGCGCCTTCCAGGCCTGCTGCGCCGCCGACGCGCTGACGAAGCTGCCAATGGAGCCAAGTTCGGTGTAGGTGATGCCCACCAGACAGTCCACCAGATCAAGCGTCACGTTCCGGCGCAGGCCCTTGCCCTTGATGTTCAGGTAAGGCAATGTGATCTTATTCCGCGAGCCGAACAGCCAGCTCAGGCAGTTTTCTTCCTCCGCCGGGATCAGAGTCGTGTCCGCGCCGCCCATGGCCATTGCCCTCTGGGGCATCTTTGGCGGCGATTTCATCGAAAGTGATGGTTTTTGTGCCGTCTTTGTAGTTGAATGTAATCAAAACTTTTTCATCATAGAGATAAACGGCGTTCACGAATGTGTTGATGAGCGTTTCCCGGTGGCTTTTCACGTTCGGGTCGAGCTTGCGGAACCGGGTCAGCCAGAAACGAACCTGATTTTCGCTCAACCGTGGCCGAGCGATTTTTTCTTCAGCAATCCGAACCTCAAGTTCTTTCTGCTGGGCTTCCAGCTTTTCCAAACGCGATTTGGTGGAGTTGGTCAGCACACCCGCTTGGATGGCGTTCAGCATATTCTCAATGCCGTTCTCCACCTCGCGCATCTGCTTTTCCAGCAAAGGAAGCGTGGTGTTTTCCTGATCCTGCAACTCCATCACTTCCGCAACGATGGCATCAATCACGGCATCGTCCTGAATCAGCTTCATGGTTTCAGCTATGACCAAATCTTCCAGCCATTCCTTACGGACGGTCTTTTTCTTGCAGGTCTTGAAACGTTTCGCGGTGGCACACTTATAATAATGATGAACGACCTTGTTCCGGCCTGTGCCGCACTCACCGAACATCATCGCACCGCACATTCCGCAGAACAGCTTGGTGGTGAGCAGGTAATCATCCTCGGCCTTGTGACGGGCAGGAGCGCGGCTGTTCTTCTTGATTTTTTGCTGCACTTCTTCAAACAAGTCCTTGTCCACGATGGCCGGGATGCTGTCGGGCATCACAATGTCCTTGAAGTGGTTTTCACCGATGTACCGTTTGTTCGTCAGCAGCGTCTGAACACTGTTGTAGGTGAACTTCTGATTGCGGTTGGTGGTCACGCCACTGTCGTTCAGCCAGTTCATCAGTTCTTTCATAGTTGCGCCATCGTTGTACCGCTGAAAGGCTTCTACCACAAAGGGAGCTTTTAGCGGGTCGACTTGAAAGAACTTTTCTTCATCCACCTTAAAACCAATGGGAATCGTGCCGCCGTTGTACTTCCCCTTCAGAACATTCTCGGTCATGCCGCGCACGACCTTTTCAGAAAGTTCTGCGGAATAGTATTCAGCCATGCCGGTGAGCATGCTCTTGACCATGATACCCGCAGGGCTGTCAGAGATAGGCTCCGTGGCAGATACCAGCTTGACATGATTTCGTTCCAACTGGTACTCATAGTGCGCTGAATCATAGCGGTTTCGGGCAAAACGGTCAAGCTTCCAGACCAGCACAATGTCAAACAGCCGTTTTTCGCTGTCCTTGATCATCTGCTGGAAGTCCGGGCGGTTATCGGTTTTGGCGGAAAGGGCACGGTCAATGTAGTGCTTGACCACGGTAATGCCGTTCTTTTCGGCGTAGGCCGTACATTCACGAATCTGACCTTCGATGGATTCTTCGCGCTGGTTATCGCTGGAATAGCGGGCATAAATCACGGCGGTCATGCAAACACCCCTTTCACTTCATTCTCCGCAGGCGGCGCACAAGGTCGGATGCGCTGTACAGCACACGAGCCACCGACACCGCATCCTCGCCCACAATGTAGAACACCGAGTAGTTGTCCACCAGCATCTGCCGCAGCCCTTGGGTGCGCTCCGGCTCGCTTTCCACTAGCGCACAGCGTTCCGGCAGGATGTTCAGCGATTGGATGGCTTCTGCAATGCGGTTATACTGCCCCATAGCCGTGTCAGGCTCCAACAGACGGTCAGCAATAGTAGCTGTAAATCTGCTCCATATCACTGAGGGCTGCATGGGAAATTTTTACGTCATACTGCTTCATCTGTGCTGTTCCCTGAACTGTGCGAATGCGCTTGCAGCATCCACAGTATCACCGTTCTGAATTTCCTTAATGCCTACCTGCAAGGCTGCATGAAGCTGGTCAGCGGTCATGGTGTCAGCGTTCAGAGCCGCAGGAGCTTTCGGCAAAGATAGTGAGAAGGGAATGCCGCCCGTCAGCGTGATTTGGCGCAGGTACATATCAATGGCGGTTGCCATCGGGATGCCGAGCTGCTTTAGGACATCCTCGGCTTGCTGCTTGACGGTAGGGTTCACACGAAGATTGAGTGTCATCGTTTTTTCCATGGTTATCACCTCAAGTTTATTGTAACGTATTTTGCGTTGCAAGTCAATCGAGTGCGAAGTCGCAATTGAAATTCTCTATATTGCACAATATACTTATTGCCGAATTGTCAATGTTCGATATCAAAATCACTTACTCCTCTTGCGATAGTAAGTTCCCACTGGAATTTAGCGCATCGACCGCATCGCTATTGAGAACGAGTACGGCAACACCCCCTGCGCAGCGAGCAGAGCTGGATTGGTTGCTCTACAACAAGCTATTAGAGTATGCGCAGATGGTGCTGGGTGGGGAGATAGAGCACTTCCTGTCACTGGGTTGCGACCACGGCGGATTAGAAGATTGACCTTTAATTGAAATATTCCAAACAGATCAACAGCCCTCTACTTGCAGTCGTTACAAATAGAGGGCTCTTAGTTAGTAGTTCAATCTATTATGGTGACCATCTGAAAATACTGATACTGGTATTCGTCTTCTAATACCGCTTGCATTTCTTCCATGTATAGCGGGTCTTTCAACAGTTTGGGATGAAATGCTCGCTCTCTCCAGAGTCGGACTCCAATTTCGGGAAAAATATATTCCGTTCCCAGTTGCAAGTCCTTTTCGTTGCAAATAACGTTGTCCTTTTTCATTAAGCTATCAATAATACACTCGGCGGTTGTATTAAACATATCCATCCCGAACAATTTTATTGATGCCACCTTAGACAAATCTCGCTGGATGCCGATTTCAGTAGCTTTTCCGTTCCGATACTGCACAAGAAAGAACAAATCATTATCCATATATCGTCCGGTTATCAAATTAGAATCATCGGTTTACGCACAACATTCCATTTGCATTGCTTCATCAGAAGAATTCGACCACTGTTTCTTCATTTGTAGAAGAGCATTTTCTAGCTCATCTGATGTCATGCCTAATTTTAATTGTCCAATTCCAATATGCAGTTCAATAATTATCTCTTTCATAACATAAACTTCATATTTTCAAAAGCGCTTAACGGATGCAAAATAACCTCTCATACCGACTTATTCATTTATCGGGCTTTTCCACAGTTTTTGCAAAACCGTTCAGAAGAATCATTTAATGTTCCACAGTCCGGGCAGTACCATCTACCATCTGGCATCGGATCAACAGGTGATGGCGTTTGGTGTGCCTTTGCAGGAGTTTGATTGGATGATGCAGTAAACAACGGCGCAATATTTACATCTCTGCGTCCAACGCCAGCAAGACTTCTAAAATCCCACGATTTTACTTCTTGTGCCAATGTTCGTTTAGGCTCAATGTATTGACCACACCGTTGGCAATATCGAACACCCAGCTTGTTTTCATAACCACAATTTTTGCAAGTCATTTTACATACAATCCTTTAATATCCAAAACGCCAAAATCATTCAGTCAAACCAAAAAGTGAACCATACAAATGCAGCAGTTGCACATATCATCAGAACCAGTAGTATCGTACTTGCAAGTTTTTTCTCAATGGAAACTTTCTGATTTTCGCACAAGACAATTTGCTGAAGATTGTGAAATTCGGCTTCGCTGACATTTCCATTTAACGCTTTCCATGTATTGCGGCGTTCTGTAACCAGCAAGAAATCAGACAGCATTTCCATAAAAATGACAGCGAAAAATGCCAGAGAAAAGAACCACATACCGCTCCATTGGCTTGCTGTCAAAGTATCTCGGAGCGTTGCCGGTTTCAAGGACTGTACCGCAATGACATAAAGTACGGTACTTTGTTCACAGTTGTTCTCCTTAATCTGCTGGCACCTATACACCGTTATTCCCATCATGTCTAAAAGCGAATTGATTTTGCAATTTCCAATGCCTGGCTTTCCGACACAGAACTTGCTTCAAGTTCAATTGCAACAAAGCATTCTTTCTCGTTATCATAAGCGAGAACGCCTAAATTGTTTACTGGTTCTGAATTTGCACCATCTTGAAAAATTACCGTTGTAAGTGCAGTCGTTCCGCGTTCCGTGGTTTGTATCACATCGTATTTATTATCCGTGTCAAACCTGTAAACCGATCCTAGCCGAAGTGCAGAGTAAACAATCTGCACGGAATCTCTATCACCTTCATATGGTTCATAGGTACTGTATCCAACCGCGCCAACCAACACATGATTTTTGTCATAAATATCATATACTGGATAAGACGGATTCAGGCTTGCAAGAGCAAGTGGTTTATTTTCAGCACGTTGCGTTTGTTCTCTCTTTTGAATTTTCCACCCTTGCGGAAGTTCGATTGAAATAACACTGCTCGCTTGTCCTAATTCTTCAGTTTGAAATTCAATTTGCCGATTTGGTTTCTCCTTGTTTTCAGCTTGTTCTCCTAAAATATCTGATGCGATTTGTCCATATTCTTTATCAGTAGTGATGGATTCCAGATACTGATAAAGCGTATTTCTTTCTTCATCCGATCCTCTATAGGGAAGCTCTGTTTTTATGCCGGATAAAACAAGCTGCTGAAAGTCTTTATCATTCATCAGTTTGTCATATTTCAACACATACAGTGTGTCTTGAGGGAATTTGATAAGACGATTTGTCAACACCGAAAAGCAATCTTCTGTATACCCACCATCCGATTCTTTAAGCTTTTGCAGTATTTGGCTTGTGCTGGCGTTTTCAAGATTAGATAAAAATTCCTGCTCGCTTGTCACCGATGTCGATATAGGAGAGTTCATAGAAGTTGAAGAGGATACTTTTGTTGCGCAAGCTGACAATCCTATGACTGTCGCAACCGAAATTGCAATGAAGCTCCTTTTCATATAGAGCATACACCTCCCGTTTGTTTCCATCAGAAGCTTTTACTTAGACAACGCAGCAACCAACACATTTGTTGCAAGATTTCCCAAATTTGTTTACTTAAACAAAAATCCATCCTCACATTTGTGCTCATCTACAAATATCTAGGCATTTTGCCGTTAATAAATACTTTCTGCAACCTTCATCAACTCATCCAATGAACCATCGCCCATAATTGTGCAGGAAACACCAGCATCCTCCCAAACCAAAATATAACAGGTGACCTGCCCCGGAATCTCACTTGTTCCAAGTGTTGCTTCCTTATCTCCAATCTTTACAGTTGTATAAACGGTATGTTCATTATCGAATGTTTCAATCTATCCGTATGCGGTTATAATTGAACAATCCACAAAATAGATTTCTCCGGCAGCATTAACATACGCATGAGAGAATGTTTCCTTTTTATCATAGCCTTGCGTATAGTCACGCCAAAATCCGACTTGTACATAATGTTCACTATACGCATCGGGAAGCTGCTCTAATGGTTCTCCCTCAACTTTATAAGTGACTTGCATCTCAATTGGTAAGAACTTCTGAATCATCGTATAGACTGTCTTGCGGAAGTCTGCGCTTACTGCAAGCGCACCGAGAGTTAAAATTACCAGCGTCAGGGCTGCAGCAAGCACCCGTTTCAGCATAGGGCGGCGTTTATGCAATGCCGCTTGCAGGCGAGCATCCCATCGGGAAGTGTCCGGGTAGCGTTCCTTAAGCTGTGCCGGAGTGGGCAGCTCGTCCAGTTCTTTCTGCGCATCTGCACGGAGTGCCATCATCAAAGCTGCATCAAAAGAAACTTCTGTCCGTTCACTCATGGTGGTTCAACTCCTTCCATAATAGTTTTCTTCCACGGAAAAGCCGCATCCGAACCACTTCGTCCGTCAGTCCAAGCGATTTGGCAATCTCCCGGTTGGTGTAGCCCATTGCCAAAAGGCGCAGTGGGTCACGGTACATCGGTTTCATCTGTCCAATCAGTTCTGTCAGGTGTTCGATGTTGTCGGCGCTGACTGCGGCATCATCCGGCACCGGGGCATCATCTGGTGCGTCCGGAACTTCTTCCAGTGGTTCTTCTCGCTGCTTGCGAAGCATATCGTATGCACGGCTTCTACTATAACTAACGAGATAAGCGGCGAGTTCGTGACAGTTTTCTCGATGAATTTTAGAAAAATTTTTGGCGACGTATAAAAACACCTCTTGCAGCACATCCTCTGCCAGATACGAATCGCCCATAATTTTGTAAGCGGTATGGTAGACCAGCCGCTTGTAGGTATTATATACATCTATAAATTGTTCTTCACTGCTCTGGTCATCCAGAACTGCCAGATACATTGCCAGCATTTTCGCTTACATCCCTCTTATCGGGAGGAATTATGTCAATTTGACACAATTCCTCTCTGCCCATTCATATAAACCACCACGGCAGTTCCAACCACAAATTATCCATGGCCTGTTCCTCGGTCTTTTTTTAGCACGGCTCTTTGTCAGGTGGAAGTACATCGCCGTGCCGATTAGCGGATGTTCCTCGCCGTCAGTAAAGCCATAGCGGTACAATAGATAGGTCTGCTCTCGCTGGGTCAGCCGTTTCAGGCCATCGTACAGTTCCCGGCGCGATTCCTGCTCTTCCATAATACTCTGCGGCTGCATGGCATAAGGGTCGGCTATGGCTTCGATGCGCCGCAGTTGTTCCTCTCCCGGCAGAACATCGTCCAGCGAAACGCGCTGGTAGCAGATACCGTCCTTGTCCTCCGTTACCATCCGCTGCTCAAAAGCGGCAAAGGCATCCCGTACCATGTCCATCATGGCGTTGCGAATGGCAGGAGCCGCATAGGTCAGGAACTTCATGCCGCGCGCCGCATCAAATTTCGGCACGGCTTTCCATAAGCCCAGATTGCCCGCTTGTTTCAAATCGTCCGTGTCAAGGTTCAAGCCAGCCTGTGCCAGATTCATACTGCGGAAGAGATCATTCGCCACCTTGCCAATAAAGGACTTGTTGTTGTCGATCAGGCTGTCCAGCGCGGCAGCATCGCCTTTCTGTGCCAGCGCACAAAGCCGTTCATTCGTCTGCTTCATGGGCGTTTTCCTGCTCTGCGGCAGACTGCAAGATTCCCAACAGACCGCTTCGCAGCTGTTCCAGTGCTTCCGGCGTGGCTCCTTCCATACCCGAAACGCTGTCCAACATTGCATCTGTCAACTGCTCTGCCGTAATCGTTGGGTGCTGCACATCCTGCCCTTTGGTCAATTCGGTGAACATCTTCTCTGCCACTTTCTTGCTCATGGCTTCCTGTTCGGCGTAATGGCTCCCGATACCCTTTTTGATTTCCTTGACCGCCGCCATAAAGTACATCTCGATGTCATCAAGGTCGCCCTGATACACTGGTTTTCTCCGAAGGCTGATGTCCTTTGCGGCTTTGGCTGCTTCCGGGGTCTTGACCCTTGTACGCAGCAGGGTGCTCAATGTCGTGAGCATGGCGTTCTGTGCCGCGATACCGGATGCAAAGGTATCATCAAAATACTGCGCTATGCGGTAAGTAAGCTCTGCAAAGCGGGCGTTTTCCAACAGCAGGTTGACCACCTCTGCATTGACGCGCCCTGTGTAGAGGTTCTTTGCAGCCTCTACGGACAAGCCCAGTTCGGCAATGTCGTAATTTTTGCGGTCGGGGATGTTGGTTTCTCCCAGCAGGAAATCCGTGGACACGTTAAACAGCCTTGCGATTTTCAGCACCTGCTCATGGGTCAGGGTTCCTTTCGCACCGCTGATGAAGCGGCTGATGGTGCTCTTGGAGCAGCCGATTTCCTTGGCAAGCTCCGGTTGGCTGATGTTGTGCTCTTTCATCAAGTCCGCAAGACGGACGTTGGACGGTGCGGGCAGATATTCCTGTGCCATGAAGTCGGCCCTCCTTTTTGAGCTTTTTCCTCATTATAATACGCTCTGCCGTTTTGTTCAATATACGGTCACCTCTCCACCCTTGCTGTTGCAGCCCTGCAACCAGTAAGGGCTTTTTTCTTTTTCCATTGCAGTCTTGCCGCTTTTTCACCCTTTCTGCAAAATTCTCCGTATATTCAGGCACAAGGCAAAAACACCAGAGTTCCCACTTTGGGGTACTCTGGTGCAACGCACGAAACAAAGGAGGAATGCCCTTGAGCCTGTATCAAACTGTCAAGTCCGCCATCACCGTTCGGCAGGTGGGAGAGATGTACGGCATGGAGCCCGACCGCCATGGCATGGTGTGCTGTCCGTTCCACTCCGACAACCACCCCAGTATGATGCTGAACGGATCCTACTATTACTGTTTCGCTTGCGGGGCCAATGGAGATGCCATCGACCTCACCGCCAAAGCTGTTCGACCTGAACCCCCGGCAAGCCGCCGAGAAGCTGATACACGACTTCGGGCTTGACCCGGACAAGCCGCCCGCCAATGCCATCGCCCTGCCGCCGCCCAAGCGTGGCCTGACGGACGAGCAGTGGGCAGACATCGTCTACTGCCTGCGGGTGCTGACCGATTATCTCGACCTGCTGCACGACTGGCGAGAGCGTTACAAGCCCGCCAGCCCGGAAGAACCGCTGGACGAGCGGTTCGTGGAAGCCCTCCACACGACCGAGACCATCGAGCACCTGACGGACTGCGTTGCATTTGGAACACCCCAGCAGAAGGCTGATGCCGCCGCACGGCTGCTGTCCGGGTCGTACCTGCTGATGCTGGAAGAGCGCACCGACCGCCTTGCTCTGGCAAAGTGTGCCTGACGATTCATTCACCTAAAGTGGTGCTTATCATTATGATAATCACCACTTTACTTTTGAAAGGAGACTCCCCCTATGAAGAAAAACATTTCCCGCAATCCCTTATGGCCGGACTGGTACAACGGAAAGAAAATCGATGAAGTCCAGTTTGGCCGTGCCTTTCTGGAACAGTGGCCGCTGAAATGCGTCAACGGAACGCTGTACACGCTAGACGGCCCGGTAGAGGATGAGAGCGAGATCAAGCAGCGCATCTTGGAGAACATCGAGGAATACGTCACCTCCGGCCTGTCCAAAAAGGTCACCAACATTCTGGAGACCATCAAGCTGCTGGCCTTTTCCGACCCGTTCCCCATCGAGCAGGACTGTATCCATCTCCAGAACGGCGTGTACCATCTGCCGGACGGCTCTTTTCAGGAGAGCCGCCTGTTCTGCCAGAACCGCCTGCCTGTGAAGTATGACCCCAAAGCACTCAGCCCGGAACGCTGGCTAACTTTCCTGCACGAGTTGCTGGACGATGCCGACATCCCCACCTTGCAGGAATATCTGGGCTACTGCCTCATTCCCAGCACCAAGGGGCAAAAGATGATGCTCATTGTCGGCAAGGGCGGCGAGGGCAAGTCCCGCATCGGGCTGGTGCTGAAGCGGCTCATGGGAGATGCCGCCAGCAACGGCAGCGTCCAGAAAGTGGAGAACAACCGCTTTGCCCGTGCTGATCTGGAGCGCCGCCTGCTGATGATTGACGATGATATGGACATGAACGCCCTGCCCAAGACCAACTATATCAAGACCATCGTCACCGCCGAAGCCAAGCTGGACTTGGAGCGCAAGGGTGTCCAGAGCTACCAGCGGGACATCTACGCCCGGTTTCTCTGCTTCGGCAACGGTGCGCTGACTTCGCTGTATGACCATTCGGACGGCTTCTTCCGCCGCCAGCTCATCCTGACCACCAAGGACAAGCCTGCCGACCGCACAGATGACCCCTTCCTCGTGGAGAAGATGTGCGCCGAATTGGAAGGCATCCTGCTCTGGTGTCTGGAAGGGCTGCACCGGCTGGTACAGAACGATTTCCGTTTCACGGTCAGCGAACGAGCCGCCGCCAACGTGGACACCATCAAGCGCAGCAGCAATAATGTCATCGACTTCATGGAGTCCGAGGGCTATTTCCGCTTCAAGGCAGACTACTCCATCAGTTCCAAGGAGTTCTACGACATTTATAAGCAGTGGTGCGAGGACAACGCCTGCCACAGCGTATCGGCCATCCGTTTCAGCGCAGAGCTGCGCCAGAATGACCGCCGCTATAACCTTGAAGCCACCAACAACATCTACCTGCCCGGTGGCCGCAGGGTGCGGGGGTTTGTAGGCATCGAGCCGCTTGTCCACCCCTGCCCGTAAAAAGTGCATTTTTTTCACGGAAGAAGTTCGTACAACCTGTACGGTCTGTACTTGTACGCACCTGTACGGCGAATTGAAGCGAATTAAAACGTGTTATCGTTTATATTTCGCGTTTCCGTACGCCGTACGAACCGTACAGGTTATTTGAAGTCCGTACGCAATTTTTCAGATGCGTACGGAGCAATCAAGTTCGCATTGTGCGAACTTGTCGGGGCGAGGCCCCTCCATCTTGCTGGCGCAAGACCGTTCGGTCACTTAAAAGCCCCACTGGGGCTTTCATTGCTTCGCAAACGTGAACTTGATTAGCTCTCCCGCAGGAGACGTTCCCCCTCGGAGAGTCCTCGAAGAGCCCACTACACTTTGCAGACCGCAGGGATGAAAGTGTCATAGTGGGTTATTACACTTCCGCAGAAGTGCATCTCCGTTCCCCGTCACCTCTCGATGAACCTTGAAAGGAGGGATGCCCTTTGGCAAGAAACGATGGCATCGACCGCACAAGCGTCCGGAATCTCGCCGTTTCGGACAAGGCCGTTGGCAACACTCAGCAGCACAACGAACGCGAAAAAGACAGCTATCGAAACCCCGACATTCTTCCCCACCGCGCCGAATGGAACGTTCATTTCAAGAAACCCACTGCCAGCTACACCGACCTATTCGCCCAACTGGAAACCGCTGGTACGATTTCAACGCGCGGCCTGAAGCCGGATGCCACCCATTATTGCGAGCTTGTTTTTGATGTCAACTCGGCCTATTTTGACAATCACGGTGGCTACGAGTTCGCCAAGCAGTTCTATGAGGATGCCTACAAAGCAGCCGTTCAAATCGTGGGTGGTGAGCAGTATATCCTCTCGGCAGTCATGCACGCCGATGAGATCAACCGTGCCATGACCGAAGCACTAGGCCGGGAGGTCTACCACTACCACCTCCACGTGGTCTATGTACCTGTGGTGGAAAAGCAGATCCTCTGGTCGAAACGCTGCAAGGATAAGGCACTGGTCGGCACAGTCAAGGAGACCGTCATGCAGGTCAGCCGAAGCAAGAAGTGGGCTTCCAAGCCCCTGCTGGACGATGCTGGAAAGCCTGTCCTGCAAAAGAGCGGCAAGCCAGTCCTGAAGAAGTCGTACAGCGTCCTGCAAGACGATTTCTTCAACTATATGCGCAATGCCGGGTACACGGATGTAGAGCGCGGTGAGCGTGGCAGCACTGAAGAACACCTGACCGTCACCCAATTCAAAGTCCAGCGGGAGCAGGAGCGTCTGGACAGCCTGACTTCTCAAATCGACCAGAAAGAACAGTCGCTTGCCCGAACCAGCACCGCCTCTCCAAAAAGGAGAAGGAACTTGCCGCTGTGCAGAAAAAGGCCACGCTCACGAAAGAAGCCCTCATTCATGCGCGCGATCTGGATTATATCGGCAAGCGCACCTTTCTCGGTAACTACTCGCTGACCGAAGAAGAATTTTCCAAGCTGAAAAAGCAAGCCGACCACGGCTATATGATGGATGTGGAGAACCGCCGCTTGAAAGAAGAACTTTCCACCGCCAAGAAGGAAGCTGCTCATTGGGGTCAAAAGTATCATGAACTCTGGTATGAAGTGAAGCCCTATCTGGACGCTCTCCACCGTGCTCCTGAACTGGTGCGCGGTTTTCTGGAAAAGATTCTTGCACCCAAGCAGGAACGCACCATGAATGTGCCACAGCGAAATCGTAAGCGTGGTCAGGATATGGAACTTTGATTTTCGGAGGATACTATTTGAATAAAAAGAAGAAGTCAAACAAATCCGGCTACCCGGATGAAGCAATCAAAACCCTTGCACGCTGCTTTTATCCCTCCATGGTTGAGTTTTTCAACAGTGAAGAAGGTCGGCGCGAATATGAGGAATGGCTGAAAAAGCAGGAAACCTTGAAAACACAGCCTGTAGCGGCATAAAAAAGACAGGGCGTTCTCTCTACTGGGAACGCTCTGTCTTTTTTGCTACCATTACAAGTGAAACAACATCCAAAGAGAAAAAGCAATAATCGAACCATATATCGGAACAAGTGTTTTGGTTAGCATAACACTTAAGATACATGGCTCATTTTCAGTTTTTGGAAGCCACATTTCTTTATTGTGGGGATTTAAATCATAGCAATATTCATCCGACTTTAGTCTGTTCTCTATAACCCACTGATATTTGAATCTGTATAATTTTTCCATCTTTAAATAAAAAGCATCCAAATACCAAAAACAAGCAGTTACTACAATACTAACCCCACACAGCAATTTTGCGTTAAATGTTTCTGGAAGTAACGCTAACGCAACGGCGACCAATGTAATTGCCCACCCTTTAATAACAAACGAATTTTGTGCCATCCGTGATATGCATCCTTGAATTAAGTCGATTTCCTTATTCATAATAGCTTTACGTTCATCTTTCTCCATAGTAGTCACTCCTGTGAATTATGATTATACGGATTCGCTCCAGAAAGCCATTCTCCCAACGAAATATAGTTGCCACTTTGAGGGTCATTCACCCAGAATTCATACGTATGCGTGTTCTTATTCAAAGCATAATCAATAAATGGATAGAGTCCCAGATATTCTTGCCCTTTGAATGTAGAACTATCATCCTTCATAATAGGCAAAATTGCACATCGACCATTTTTCAGGGCATCAACATACCCTAATTCCCATGGACACCACTTCGAATTGCTAGAGTTACTTGTAGCAACATACGCTAAACTTTTCGACAATTCCATTCTTTCTCGCAAAGTATTTGCTGTTGCTGCGTTCACTTTTGAACGATCCAACTGCTGGTCTTCTATCCAGTCAACATACACGCTATACCCTGCCTGATTGAACAAATCAACCACAGTATACACAAGCGTTTTGTCTAAGTAGCTGTGTGAAAGAAAAATATCATATGTATCTTTACTATCTTTTCTAAATCTCTGAACATTTTCATTTAGAACTTTTTTCTGAGCAAATTCGAGATCAAGTCTTTTATCATGTGCCACTTGATGAAGATATCCTTCATTTAGTATCATAGATACACCTTCTTTCCGAAATATTATACCACAAATCAATGCATTCTTCCACCTTTTTTGTTTAAAAGGCCGATTTCAAATCAATCTTCTAACCCATGGCTCCCGGCTGCATTTTTCAAATATTCCTCTGGGTCACCGTTCAGAATCAAATCGGCATAGCTCAGCGGGTCATTGTAGATAAGGTAGTCCAGTTCCGTCTGCTGCGCCATGGTAACATCCAGCGCGTCCTCGACCCCGGTGCAGTCAATGGTAATCTTTCTCCCATCCCGGAGCAGCAACTCCACGCACCCGGTATCCATATTGAACGAACAGGCTCTTTCATCGTACTTCATAATCATACCCTCCAAATCTTGTTATTGGCTTACGGTCTATGACAAGGTATCGGAGTTTTACGCCGTCCACGGGAACCTTCGTTATCATACCCGAAGAAAACGAAAAATCCGAACCCTTCTCCAATCGGAAACAGGTTCGGATTTTTCTTGTTTGGTGGGCGCGGGTGGATTCGAACCACCGAAGCTGAAAAGCAGCAGATTTACAGTCTGTCCCCATTGGCCACTCGGGAACACGCCCAGATTCAATTTTTACAGCCACAGCTGACTGCCTGTATATCTTACCATCTCGCCTCAATTTTGTCAACCGATTTCTGAAAAAGATTTCTATAAAAGTACAACTTTTTCGTAAAACGCTGCGCTTGCGTGCTTTTTGTTTTCTTCTCGCAGCCCCATTCCTCTGATCGTATGCCGTTTTCTCCATGTGTGTGCTTTATCATCACGGCCTCTTCAAATTTGTCGCACTTTCCGGGCATTTCACAACGCATACAAAAGTAAAAATCCCACGATACGCGCCGTTGTTTTAGCGGTATATCGCAGGATTTTTCTTGGAGCTAGTGACAGGAGTTGAACCTGCAACCCACTGATTACAAATCAGTTGCGCTGCCATTGCGCCACACTAGCGAAGACTACCAGAATAGTATACCACCAGCGGGCGGGTTTGGCAAGGCTGATTTTTTGATTTCCGGGTCTGTTTGCGGGCCGGTGTTGCCGCCGCAGGCAGACGGTCTGCTCACTGCGCCGCAAGGGCCTGCTGGATCTTGGCAAAATCCTCCAGCGTCAGAGCTTCGGGGCGGATGCGGGCATCGAACCCGGCCGCTTCAATGGCGGCGATGACCGACTCCTTGGAGCGGCCGAGTCCGCTGGCGATGGCGTTGGCGGCGGTCTTGCGGCGCTGCCCGAAGGCTGCGCGGATGAGGGCAAAGTAGCCGTCCTCATCCTCCACCTGCACTGCGGGGGTGGGGCGGATGTCCATCCGGACCACGGCGCTGGTCACCTTGGGGGCCGGGTAGAAGCTGCCCGGTGCGGCGGTGAACATCATTTTCGACTTTGCGTAGTAGCTCACCGCGCAGCTGATGGCGCTGGAAGCACGGGTGCCGGGGGCCGCGGCCAGACGGTCGGCGGCCTCTTTCTGGACCATGACGGTCAGACTCTCCACAGGCAGGCGGTCGCCCAGCAGCTTCATGACGATGGGGCTGGTGATGTAATAGGGCAGGTTGGCGCAGACAGCCACCGGCATTCCGGGGAACTCCTCCTCGATGAGGGCGCGGAGGTCCACCTTGAGCACATCGTTCATGACCAGCTTGAAGTTGTCCACACCGGCCATCGTCTCCTCCAGCAGGGGCGGCAGGCGCTCGTCCACCTCAATGGAGACGACCTTTGCGGCGCGCCGGGCCAGCTCGCGGGTCAGCACACCGATGCCGGGGCCGATCTCGATGACGCCATAGCGCCGATCCACGCCGCTGGCATCCACGATCTTGAGGGGCAGACCGGGGTTGATGATGAAGTTCTGGCCAAAGCCCTTGGATAGGGCAAAATCATATTTCTCGCACAGGGCGCGGACGTAAGACAGGTCGGTCAGCTCCGGCATAAGTTCCATCCTTTCTTCGGGCAAAAAGGCCTCCGGCAGGAGCGCCGGGGGCCTTTGCGGTATCTGGTTTCGTTTATTCTGCGGTGGAAGAGGCCGTTTCCTCGCTGGAAGCGGCACTTTCGGCAGCGGTCTCACTGGACGCAGCGGCCTCCGAAGAAGCTGCCTCGGCAGCCGTACTGTCGGCTGCGGTGCTGTCGGAAGCAGCTTCGCTGGAAGCTGCCTCGTTGACGCCGCTGACGGTGGTGGTGCCGCTCATCTGCTGCGCCGTGCTGACAGCACGCTGGATCTGCGGGTCGTTCTCAACGGTGTAGTCGTAATACGCGGTCTGCTCATCCGCCGTCAGCGGGCGGTCCACATCCACGCTCAGGCCGGTGCCGTCGAAGCAGCTGCCGTCGCCGCAGATGAGCTTTGCCACGGTGATGACCACGGCACTGCCATCGGAAAGGCGCTGAGGGCTGCTCTGGATGGTGCCCTTGCCCATCGTGGTGGTGCCCACCAGGCGGGCACCGTTCAGGGTGCGCAGACTGCTGGCGAACAGCTCGGCCGCGCTGGCGGTGTTGCCATTGACCAGGCAGACCATGGGCAGGCTGACATACGAGTCGCCGGTGCTGCTGCCCAGCACGGTGCGGGTGCCGTTCTGATCCTCGGCATAGGCCAGCGTCCCCTCCGGGGCCACGAGGTCGATGCAGCTGAGGGCATCGTCCAGCAGGCCGCCGCCGTTGTCGCGGAGGTCGAAGACCAGGCTCAGGGCATTGTTGGCGCTCAGGCTGCGGATGGCGTAGTCCAGCTCACTGGGGGTAGAGGCATCGAACTGACGGATCTTGATATAACCCACATTGCCCTGCAGCATCTGGAAATCCACCGTTGTGGTCGAGTAGCCGGAATGGGTCAGGTCTACGGTGTGCTCGGTCGCCTCGCTGTCCAGCCAGGTCACATTGACGCTCGTGCCGGACTCGCCGCGCAGGCGGGTCTGGATGACATCCACACTGCTCAAGCTCTTGACATCGGTGCCGTCCACGGCGGTGATGTAGCAGCCCACCGTGATGCCGGCCTCCTTGGCCGGGGATTCGTCGTAGACTTTGGTCACCTTGGCGTAGCCGGACTGGTCCACGGCCAGTTCCACGCCGATGCCCAGCAGGGTGCCGTTCTGGGCGTTCATCAGGTCTGTGTATGCGGAGGCCGTATAATACCGGGCGTATTTGTCGCCGGTGCCCAGCAGATAGCCTGCGGTCAGGCGGTCGTACAGGGTGGTCTCGTCGATCTGGTAATAATCGTTGCTGCGGACGTAGCGGTCCACCTCGGCGATCTTATTGTACATGCTCTCCTTTTCCTTCACGCTGGAAACGGTGCTGTCGAACAGGCGCATCGCCACCAGCATCGTGATGGAAAAGGTCACCGTCATGGCAAGGATCACGATGCTGACCGCCATGCCAACAGAGATTTTGCGATTCATTGTGTGGTTTCCTCCTCGGTCAGACCAGCAGCATCACGACCACGCTGCCCAGCAGAGAGAGGGTGAACACCCCTGCCAGGATCAGGCAGCCCCAGCGCAGGATGCGCTTGCGTTTTTCTTCGTTCATAGGATCGAACGGCCTCCTTTGATACCATCAGGAATTATCTCATGGGAATATAACTTCTAGGATTCACGGCATTGGCCTTGGAACCGCCCTTCCAGACTTCGAGGTGGAGGTGGTTACCGGTGGAGTTGCCGGTGCTGCCCACATAGCCGATGATCTCGCCCTGCTTGACATATTTGCCCGCAGAGGTCGCCACCGAGCGCATGTGGCCGTACAGTGTGCTGTACTGGTTGCCATCCGACATCTTGCCGTGGTAGATGATGACATAGTTGCCGTAGCCGCCGCTGGACCAGCCCGCCACCTGCACATAGCCGCTGGCTGCGGCATAGATGGGCGTTCCGGCAGGGGCCGCAAAGTCGGTGCCGGCGTGGAGCTTGTTCACGCCCGTCACCGGGTTCTTGCGCCAGCCGTACTCGCTGGAGATGCGGGTATAGCTCTTGAGCGGGCAGATGAAGCCGGTGAAGCTCAGCTGCGGCTTGGCCGCAGCCGCCTGGGCGATGAGCTTCTGGATCTCCTTCTTGACTGCCTCATAGTTCATCTCATCCGACTCGATGGCCGCCTGTGCATCCTTCTGGGCCTGCTGAGCCTCGGCTGCGCTCATCTTGGCGGCAGCGACGCTGGAGTTCAGCTCCTTCTGCTTTGCGCTCATCTGGTTGTTCTGTGCATCCAGATCTGCCTTTTTGCTCTGCAGGTCTGCCTTCTGCGTCTTCAGCTCCGCTCTCTGCTCTTCGAGCTGGAGCTTGTCGTTTTCCAGCGCTTCCTTCGCGTTGCGCATATTGGTCAGGATCTCGGTATCCTTGACCGAGATGTCCTGCAATGCTTCATTGAAGGTCAACAGCTCATACAGGTTGGTGACCGAGGAGAGCATCGCCACGCTGCCGCCCTCCCGCAACTCCTGCATGGCGGCCATGTGGCCCTTGAAGGCGCTCCATTGGGCGTCGATCTCGCCCTGCTTGGCGGCGATCTCCTCCTGCTTGGCGGCGATCTCCTGCTCTTTGGCGGCGATTTCCTGCTCCTTGAGGCCGATGCTGTTCTGCACCTGAGCGATCTGCGTTTTGAGCACACTGATCTGCCCCTGGACCACCGTGACCTTTTCCTTCAGTTCGGATTCCAGAGCCTTGGCGGCCTGTTCTTTCTTTTTGGCGTCGGACAGCTCTTTTTTGTGCTGCTCGATGGATTGGCTCAGCTTGTTCAGCTTGTTCTGCAGGCTGGACATGCTGGTCGCCGCCGCGGCCGGGTAGACCGAAACGGTCAGCAGCAGGCAGGCCATGGCCAGAAACAGGCTGGCCGCCCGCATCGCGCGGCCGGGGTAGCGGCTGGGTCTTGCGTGGGCGGGGCGGTGATACAGCCGGAACCCGGCCGAATGTTTTGCTTTCATCGCGGTCTCCCCCTTCGCTTACACATTCAGGTGCTTGCGGATGGAGAACATGCTGCCCAGACCGCCGATGAGCGCACCCGCCGCCAGACTGTAGAGCAGGATCGTCTGCCAGACGTTCTCCACCGGAACGAGGGCCGCACCCATGAGCATCTCCCACAGGCCGCCGAAAGTGCCGGATACCTGCACGATGTAGTAGTAGCCGCCGATACTCGCCGCCGAGGTGATCGCGCCGGAGATAAGGCCCATGGTCAGGCCCTCGATGAAGAAGGGCAACGTGACCATGGCGTTGGTCGCGCCCACATACTTCATGATCTCGATTTCCCGCCGCCGGGCGAAGACGCTCAGGCGGATGGTGCTTCCCACCGTGATGATGCTGACCGCCATCAGGACGAGGATGACGATCTGCCCGCCCTTGGTCACGGCCCGCTGGATCTCCACGAAGGTGTGCGTCATCTCCACCGGTGCCGAGACACTGTACACGCCGGGGATGGTCTGGAAGGTCTGGCTGATGGAAGCCATCTGGCTGAGGTCGCTCAGCGAGACCCGGTAGTTGGCTTTGAAGGGGTTGTCGTTTTCAAATTCGTCCAGCAGGGAGGCATAATCCGACAGGAAGCCTTTGTAGGCATTCAGGGTGTCCTGCTTGGACATGAACTGCACCCCGCTGACGCCGGGGGTGGAGGCGATGCGCTCGCCCACAGCGGCGGTGGCGGCATCGTCGGCCTCCGGGTCCACGAAAACGACCATCTCATTCTGCTGGCCCAGATAGTTGACCATGCTGTCCACATTGACCTCGGCCAGGTTTGCAAAGGTGTTCAGCGTCATGCAGACGCTCAGAGAGGCGATGCAGGCAATGGTCATGGCCCAGTGCTTGCCCAGGTTGCGCACACCGCGCCGGGTCAGGAATGCAAAGGTGGAAGGTTTCATACCAGTGCCTCCTTTCCGGTCTCCAGTGTGATCTCGCCGGTCTCCCCCAGGCTGTCCAGCGGCAGCGCCAGATCCGGCTCTGCCTCCCGGTCGGCCGGGATGTCGGAGACGATGCGGCCATCCTTCAGGGTCACGACCCGCCGGTGGAAGCGGTGGACCAGCTCGTGTTCGTGGGTGACGACCAGCACGGTGATGCCCATGCCGCTCACCCGCTCCAGAAGTTCCATCATCTCAAGGCTCAGTTCGGGGTCGATGTTGCCGGTGGGCTCGTCCGCGATGACGAGCTTGGGCGCATGCGCCAGTGCGCGGGCCACGGCCACGCGCTGCTGCTCGCCGCCGGAGAGGAACTCCGGGTAGACGTTGGCCTTGTCTTCCAGATGGACCAGCTCCAGCATGTAGGGCACACGCTCCTTGATCTGTCTGCGGCCGATGTTGGTCACGTGCATGGCGAACGCGATGTTCTCATAGACCGTCATGGTGGGGATGAGGCGGAAGTCCTGGAAGATGATGCCCATCTGACGGCGCAGATAGGGGATCTTGTGGCGGCGGACCTTCGCAACATCCTTGCCGTTCACCAGGACACGGCCCTGGCTGGCCTTCTCTTCCCGGAGGATGAGCTTGAGCAGGGTGGATTTGCCTGCACCGGAGTGGCCCAGCAGGAAGACGAACTCGCCGTCGTCCACATGGAAGTTGATGTCCTCCAGCGCGGGCTTCGTGCCCTTTTTATATTGCTTGGAAACATGTTCAAAATCAATCATCAGTTTAGTTGCTCCTGACGTAGTTATTTGGTCAGTACCCAAAAAGAACCGGCCAGCATCGGTTGCGAGCGGCCGGTTCCAGCGCCGGCGGCTTTGTGCCGCACAGCGAACATCAATATTTGGCCGGGTTGTTGGACAGGTACTTCTTGACCATCAATGCTACCTTGAAGACGATAGCGTCGTCGAACTCACGCAGATCCAGGCCGGTCAGCTTTTTGATCTTTTCCAGACGATACACCAGCGTATTGCGGTGGACGAACAGGCCGCGGCTGGTCTCAGAGACGTTCAGGTTGTTCTCGAAGAAGCGCTGGATGGTGAACAGGGTCTCCTGATCCAGGCTTTCGATGCTGCCCTGCTTGAACACCTCGCGCAGGAACATCTCGCACACGGTGGTGGGCAGCTGGTAGATCAGGCGGGCGATGCCGAGGTTGTCGTAGCGGATGATCTGCTTCTCGGTATCGAAGACCTTGCTCACCTCCATGGCGATCTGGGCTTCCTTAAAGGAGGTGGCCAGATCCTTCACATTGGAGATGGGGGTGCCGATGCCCACCACAGCCTTGATGTAATGCTCGCCGGACAGGGTATCCACGATGCTGGCGGCCAGCTTTTCCATATCGGTGCGGTCGATGCCCTTGCGGATCTCCTTGACCAGAACGGTATCCGTCTCGCTGATGTTGAAGACAAAGTCCTTCTGCTTATCGGGGAACAGGCTGCTGACGACATCGTAAGCGGAGATATCGCCGCCGCTGGTCACGCGCACGATGAACACGACGCGGGAAACGTCGGTGGCAAAGTGCAGCTCTCTGGCCTTGGCGTAGATATCGCCGGGCAGGATGTTGTCCAGCACCACATTCTTGATGAAGTTGGACTTGTCGAACTTTTCATCGTGATACTGCTTGATGCTCTGCAGGCTGATGGACAGCACCGCCGCGAACTGACCGGCGGTCTCGTCCGCGCCCTCCACGAAGACAGCGTAGTCGTTGTGCTTGGCGCTGGAGAACTGCTGATAGGTGTAGCCATCCCGCACAAAACGGTCGCCCGCCGTCAGGCGCTCCGCCATAAAGCCTTCGCGCACTTCTCCGATCAGGTTCAGCTCCGAGCAGGAGATCACTGCACCGGTCTCATCCACCACGCCGACCACACGGTCGATTGCGTCTTTCATCTGGTAGATCACGCTCTGGAATACTCTATTGGCCATAAATGGATACCCCTTTTCCTCTTTTGTGCAAGCCGCAGGGGCGAGATTGTGATTTTTAACAATTTCGCCGCTTTACATTATCTATTTTACACAAAAGAATTTACTTTTGCAACATATTTCACCAAAAAATTTTTATTTTTCTTGTTGAAATTATCTTTCAGGGGTCTGAAACGGCCTAAAAAGCGCCTTTTTGCGTGGTTCTTATCTGTATTTTACCGGGAAATTGTGATGTTTTTTTGAAAATGGGGTGAAAAGCCGACCCCTTCAGCCGGTAATTTCTGCCACTTCAGCGTCCGAAAGCTCCCGCCACTGCCCCGGCGCAAGGGCCGCATCCAGCGCAAGGCCGCCGATGGCGTCCCGGTGCAGGGCGTTGACCCCCGCGCCGTAAACGCCGAACATCCGCTTGATCTGGTGGTAGACCCCCTGTTTGAGCAGCACCCGTACCGTCAGGCCGTCGGGCGTCAGGGCCTCCACCTCGGCGGGGGAAAGCGCTGTGCCGTCCGCCAGGGTGACGCCCGCTGCAAAGCCCGCTTTCATTTCAGCGGTCAGCGGCGTGTCCAGCGTGACGGTGTAGGTCTTGGAGACATGGCGCTTCGGGGCCAGGATGTCGTGGGCAAAGCCGCCGTCGTCCGTCAGCAGCACGAAGCCGGTGCTGGTCTTGTCCAGCCGCCCGGCCGGGAACAGCTCCCGCCGGGGGTAGGCGTCGCCCAGCAGGTCCACGACGGTGGTGTCCCGCTTATCGGTGGAGGCGCTGACCACACCTTCGGGCTTGTTCAGCATGATGTAGACGAACTTCTGGTACGCCAGCGGTCTCCCTTCCACAGCCACCACATCCGTCTCCCGGAGCTGGGTGTCCCCTTTTTTTGCAGAGCGTGCCGTTCACGGTCACCTTCCCCTTTTGCAGCAGCGTCTTCGCCTCGCTCCGGGTACACTGGGCCGTCTCGGCCAGATATTTATCCAATCGCATGGGTTCTCCTTGTGATAGCAAAGCTGCGCCCTGCCAAAACAGCAAGGCGCAGCAAATCTTATTTCACGCTTCTTCGCGCAGTCTTCCATTTTTGCCGGAAGGCGGCCGAACAGCCCGCCTGCTTTTACACGCTCAAAGAAGCATGCTGCTCGATCGCATCGGGGTTGGCGTCAAAGATGGGCTTGAGGATGTGGGCGATGAACTCCTCCACCTGCTGGGGAGCGCGGCCCACAAAGTTTTCGGGCACCAGACCGGCCACGATCTCCTCTTTGGTCAGGCCAAAGGCGGGGTCAGCGGCGATGCGGTCCACCATATCGTTGGGCAGGCCCTCTTCCTTGACCTGCTTGCCGGCGGCGATGGCGTGCTGGCGCAGGCGCTCGTGCAGCTCCTGACGGTTGCCGCCCTTCTCCACGGCCTGCATCATGATGTTCTCGCTGGCCATGAAGGGCAGCTCCGCCATCAGACGGCTGCGGATGACCTTGGGGTAGACCACGATGCCGTCGGTGACGTTGAGCATGATGTTCAGGATGGCGTCGGTGGCAAGGAAGCCCTCGGCCATGGCCACACGCTTGTTGGCGCTGTCGTCCAGCGTGCGCTCAAACCACTGAGTGCCGGTGGTGAAGCTGGGGTTCAGCACATCCACCATCAGGTAGCGGCTCAGTGCGCAGATACGCTCGCAGCGCATGGGGTTGCGCTTGTAAGGCATGGCGGAGGAACCGATCTGGTTCTTCTCAAAGGGCTCTTCCATCTCCTTGAAGTTGGCCAGCAGACGCAGGTCGGTGGCAAACTTCATGCAGCTCTGGCCAATGCCGGCCAGCGCGTTGAGGATGAAAGAATCCACCTTGCGGCTGTAAGTCTGGCCGGAGACCGGGATGACGGCTTCGGGGTCGAAGCCCATCTCCTCGGCAATGGAAGCATCCACGGCACGGATCTTATCCGCGTCGCCCTTGAACAGCTCCATAAAGGAAGCCTGGGTGCCGGTGGTGCCCTTGACGCCGCGCAGCTGCAGCACAGCCAGACGATGGTCGATCTCCTGCAGGTCCATCACCAGCTCATTGGCCCACAGGGTCGCGCGCTTGCCCACGGTGGTGGGCTGAGCGGGCTGGCAGTGAGTGTAGGCCATGCAGGGCATGTCCTTGTACTCCTCGGCAAAACGGGCCAGCTTGGCCAGCACGCCGATGAGCTTTTTGCGGATAAGCTCCAGACCCTGACGCATCACGATGATGTCAGTGTTGTCGCCGACGTAGCAGCTGGTCGCACCCAGATGGATGATGCCTGCCGCCTTGGGGCACTGCTGGCCGTAGGCGTAGACATGGCTCATGACGTCGTGGCGGACCAGCTTCTCGCGGGCAATGGCGACATCGTAGTTGATATCGTCCACATGGGCTTCCAGCTCCTCCACCATTTCGGGGGTGATGTTGGTCAGGCCCTGCTTCATCTCTGCGCGGGCCAACGCCACCCACAGACGGCGCCAGGTGCGGAACTTGTTGTCATCCGAGAAGATGTACTGCATCTCATCGGAGGAATAACGGGTGGAACGGGCTGATATAGCGGTCATGCTGAGACATTAAGGTTTCCTCCTGAAAGCAACTCCCTCAGTCACGCTTCGCGTGCCAGCTCCCTCAACGAGGGAGCCTTTTGGCCCCCTCCCAGAGGGGGCTGTCGCCGCAGGCGGCTGGGGGAGTTTTCTTATATCATACCATCAAATCTTGAAATAGTCTACGCCGCCCTCAAAGATCGGCTGGTACTTGTCGCCAGTCACGTTCTTGTACAGGTACTCGCCGCTGCGCTCCGAGTGGCCCATCTTGCCAAAGACGCGGCCGTCCGGGCTGGTGATGCCCTCGATGGCCAGCACCGAGCCGTTGGGGTTGTAGCGCTGATCCATGGTGGGCTGGCCGTCCAGATCCACATACTGCGTGGCGACCTGGCCGTTCCGGACCAGCTCGTCCAACACGTTCTGCGGAGCCACGAAGCGGCCCTCGCCGTGGCTGATGGCCACGGTGTGCTCGTCGCCCACTGCACAGTTGCTCAGCCAGGGGCTGCCGGTGGAGGCGATGCGGGTGCGCACCAGCATACTCTGGTGGCGGCCGATGGTGTTGAAGGTCAGGGTCGGGTCGTAGGCGGTGATGGGGCGGATATCGCCGTAGGGGACCAGACCCAGCTTGATGAGGGCCTGGAAGCCGTTGCAGATGCCCAGCATCAGGCCGTCACGCTGCTGCAGCAGACGGCGCACCGCCTCGGTGACTGCCGGGCTGCGGAAGAAGGATGCAATGAACTTGGCGCTGCCGTCCGGCTCGTCGCCGCCGGAGAAGCCGCCGGGCAGCATGACGATCTGGCTGTTGTCGATGGCCTTGACCAGTGCCTCGCAGCTGGCGGTGACGTCCGCCGGGGTCAGGTTGCGGATGACCAGGATCTCCGGGTCAGCACCGGCGCGGGCAAAGGCGTGGGCGGTGTCGTACTCGCAGTTGGTGCCCGGGAAGACCGGGATGATGACCTTCGGCTTTGCCACGCCGATCTTGGGCGCAGCGGCGGGAGCTTCCAGCCGGCCGTTGATCTTGTCCACATTGGCACCGGCCTTGCGGTAGGGGTAGACCGGCTCCAGCTTGGACTCCCAGATCTCCTGCAGCTGTGCCATATCCAGCTTGTCGCCGCAGCACTCGAAGATGTAATCTGCGGTGGTCTCGCCCAGCAGCTCACCGGCCGGAGAGTCGGAGACCATTTCCAGCACGATGGAGCCGTACATGGGCTCAAACATCTCGCCGGTGGTCTTGTCGGACATCATCTTGAAGCCGATGTGGTTGCCCAGACCCATCTTGAACAGGGCCTCGGCCAGACCGCCGTAGCCCACGGAGCAGGCAGAGGCCACCATGCCCTCTTCGATCATCTGCTCGACCATCTTGTAGTTGGCTTTCAGGGAGAAGAAGTTGGGGCAGCCGGTCTCCGGGTCGAGGAAATGGGCCGCACCAGCACGACGGTGCTTTCCGGCTTCTTGAACTCGGTCGAGATCACCGCGGCCGGCCTTGCCGATGGCCGTGGCGAACGACACCAGCGTGGGAGGCACATCCAGCTGCTCGAAGGAGCCGGACATGCTGTCCTTGCCGCCGATGGAGGCGATGCCGAGGCCCATCTGGGCATCCAGTGCGCCCAGCAGAGCGGCCAGCGGCTTGCCCCAGCGCTCCGGCTTGGAGCCCAGACGCTCGAAATACTCCTGGAAGGTCAGGTAGGCGTCCTCATAGCGGAAGCCGGAGGCCACCAGCTTGGTCACGCTCTCGACCACAGCCATCCGGGCACCCACATACTGGTTGGCGCTCATCAGGTAGGGGTTGTAGCCCCATGCCATGCCGGAGCAGGTGCTGGTCTCGCCGTCCACCGGCAGCTTTGCCACCATGGCGTTCTGCGGGGTCAGCTGGTGTAGGCACCGCCGAAGGGCATCAGCACGGTGGCGGCGCCGATGGTGGAGTCGAACCGCTCAGACAGGCCCTTCTTGCTGCAGACGTTCAGGTCGCCCACCATGTTCTTCATCTTCTGGTCGAAGGTGATGCCGGACCACTGGGGCTGCCAGACGGTGCCCTTTTCGATATGGACATTCTGGTGCTTCTCGGCACCGTTGGAGTTCAGGAACTCGCGGCTGATGTTGACGATGGACACACCGTTCCACACCATGTTCAGGCGCTTTTCCTCGGTGACCTTGGCCACGGGGGTCGCCTCGAGGTTCTCCTCGGTGGCGATGGCGATGAACTTGTCCACGTCCTCCGGGGCAAGGGCCACGGCCATGCGCTCCTGGCTCTCGCTGATGGCCAGCTCGGTGCCGTCCAGACCGTCGTACTTCTTGGTGACCTTGTTCAGGTCGATGTACAGGCCGTCGGCCAGCTCGCCGATGGCGACGGACACGCCGCCTGCGCCAAAGTCGTTGCAGCGCTTGATCATCTTGCAGGCGTCCTCGCGGCGGAACAGGCGCTGGAGCTTGCGCTCGATGGGGGCATTGCCCTTCTGGACCTCGGCACCGCAGTGGTCGAGGCTGCCCAGATTGTGGGCCTTGGAAGAGCCGGTGGCACCGCCGATGCCGTCGCGGCCGGTGCGGCCGCCCAGCAGGACGATGACGTCGCCGGGAGCCGGGCACTCGCGGCGGACGTGGGAAGCGGGAGTCGCGCCCACGACGGCACCGATCTCCATCCGCTTGGCCACATAGCCGGGGTGGTAGATCTCATCGACCTGGCCGGTGGCAAGGCCGATCTGGTTGCCGTAGGAAGAGTAACCGGCGGCAGCGGTCGTCACCAGCTTGCGCTGGGGCAGCTTGCCGGGCAGCGTCTCGCTGACGGGCTTGAGCGGGTCGCCCGCACCGGTCACGCGCATGGCCTGATAGACGTAGCTGCGGCCGGACAGCGGGTCGCGGATGGCACCGCCGATGCAGGTGGCTGCGCCGCCGAACGGCTCGATCTCGGTGGGGTGGTTGTGGGTCTCGTTCTTGAAGAGGAACAGCCAGTCCTCATCCTTGCCGTTGACGTCGCACTTGATCTTGACGGTGCAGGCGTTGATCTCCTCGGACTCGTCGAGGTTCTTCAGGATGCCCTGCTTTTTCAGCTCCTTGGCACCGATGGTGGCCAGGTCCATCATGCAGCGGGGCTTCTTGGTGCGGCCCAGATCCTCGCGCATGGCCATGTAGCGGTCAAAGGCCTCCTGCACCACAGCATCGTCGATCTGCACATCGTCCAAGATGGTGCCGAAGGTGGTGTGGCGGCAGTGGTCAGACCAGTAGGTGTCGATCATCCGGATCTCGGTGATGGTGGGGTCCCGGTGCTCACCGCGGAAATAGTCCTGGCAGAACCGGATATCGCCCAGGTCCATGGCCAGACCCTTTTCCTCGATGAACTTCTTCAGGCCCTCTTCGTCCAGCTCGTTGAAGCCGTCCAGCACCGCCACGGAGCTGGGGATGGGGTACTCCATCTTCAGGGTATCCTTCTTTTCCAGGCTTGCCTCGCGGGCCTCCACCGGGTTGATGACATACTTCTTGATCTCCTCCACCTGCGCCTCGGTCAGGCTGCCCTGCAGCAGATAGACGCGGGCCGAGCGGACGAGCGGGCGCTCGCCCTGGCTGATGAGCTGGATGCACTCGGCAGCCGAGTCGGCGCGCTGGTCGAACTGGCCGGGCAGATACTCCACAGCAAAGGACACACCCTCAAACTGAGGCAGCGCGTCGTAGGTGTCATCCACCGGCGGCTCGCTGAACACGGTGGATGCACACTGCTGGAACAGTGCCTCGTCGATGCCCTCCACGTCGTAGCGGTTGAGCAGGCGCAGACCGGTCAGGCCGGACACGCCCAGCAGCGACACCAGTTCATTCTTCAGCCCCTCGGCTTCCACGTCGAAGCCGGGTTTCTTTTCCACATAGATACGATATACCATAGGAATTTATCCTCTCTTTCAGTGACTCACCCTCTCCGTCAGCGCTGGCGCGCTGCCACCTCTCCCAAAGGGCGAGGCATTGGCAGGACGGTCTTGAAACTGCTGGATGAATCACGCTTTATTTAACCCAAACGTTCGGGCTCCGCGACAGAGGTCAGCAACTGCTGCCAATCGGGACAGGGCCCCGCTGCATGAGAGCCACCGGCGACAACGCGCAGACCTGCCCGATATGCCAATGGCTCTCCCTCCGGGAGAGCTGGCGCGCAAGCGCCTGAGAGGGCTTACCCTTCTGCGATCGCCTTCAGGGCCCGCAGACCGATATCCGTCCGCTTGTGCAGCTTTTCGAAGGAGATCTTCTCGGCTGCCGCATAAGCCTGGGTGACGGCGGCGGTCAGCCGGGGTGCCGTAGCGGTGACGCCCAGCACACGGCCGCCGTTGGTGACGAGGGTGCCGTCCTCGGTGATGGCCGTGCCGGAGTGGTAGACGGTGATGTTCTCCTCCCCTGCCAGCTGGCCGTTGGTCAGGCCGGAGATGGGCTTGCCCTTTTCATACTGGACGGGATAGCCGCCGGAAGCCAGGATGACGCAGGCAGCGGCACCGTCGGAGAACCGGACCTCGGTGTCGGCCAGCGTGCCGTTGGTGCAGGCCGTCATGATCTGCAGCAGGTCGCTCTCCAGCAGCGGCAGCACCACCTGCGTCTCCGGGTCGCCGAAGCGGCAGTTGTACTCGATGACCTTCGGGCCGTCCGGGGTGAGCATGAGGCCGAAGTAGAGGCAGCCCTTGAAGGGGCAGCCCTCGGCGTTCATGGCCTGGATGGTGGGCAGGAAAATCTTCTCCATGCACTCGGCGGCGATGGCCGGGGTGTAGTAGGGGTTCGGGGCGACGGTGCCCATGCCACCGGTGTTCAGGCCGGTGTCGTGGTCGTTGGCACGCTTGTGGTCCATGCTGGACACCATGGGCTTGACCACCTTGCCGTCCGTGAAGCTCAGCACGCTGACCTCGGGGCCGGTGAGGAATTCTTCCACCACCACATGGTTGCCGGAAGCGCCGAACTTTTTGTCCAGCATGATCTCCTTCACGCCGTCGGCGGCCTGCTGCTCGTTCTCGCAGATGAGCACGCCCTTGCCCAGCGCCAGGCCGTCGGCCTTGATGACCACCGGGTACTTGCCCTCGGCCTTGATGTACTCCATGACCTTGGCCGGGTCGTCAAAGGTCTCATACTTCGCGGTGGGGATGCCGTATTTCTTCATCAGGTCCTTGGAGAAGACCTTGGAGGCCTCGATGCGGGCAGCGGCCTTGTCCGGGCCAAAGGCCGGGATGCCGACCGCTGCCAGCGCATCCACCATGCCCAGAGCCAGCGGGTCGTCCTGCGCGACGACGACGTAGTCGAACTGTTCCTCCGCTGCAAACGCGACCATGGTGTCCACATCGGTGGCCTTGATGTTCTTGCACTTGGCGTCATAGCCGATGCCGCCGTTGCCGGGCGCACACCAGACCTCGCCGCAGTCGGGGCTTTTTTTCAGTGCCTTGATGATGGCGTGCTCACGTCCGCCGCCGCCAACGACTAATATTTTTTTAGCCATATTCTATCTCCTAAACTCTTGTGTTCCATCCACATCCTCCCCTCTCCGTCATCGCTCACGCGATGCCACCTCCCCCAAAGTGGGAGGCACTGGCGAGTCGGTTCTGGCCCTGCTGACTGCCTGGGTTCGACCCGCCATAAAGATGTGGGCCTTGCCGCTCAGGCAAGCTGCTGCTTTTCGAAGCAGCGGAGCCCAATAGCTTCCGGAACATCGGGCCTTATCTGTCCAGCATTCTCTCTATCGTCCTGCCAAAGGCTCCCACTTTGGGGGAGCTGGCGCGAAGCGCCTGAGAGGGTCAGTGATGGAACAGCCGGATGCCGCAGAAGGCCATTGCGATGCCGTACTTGTTGCAGGTGTCGATGACCTGCTGGTCGCGGATGGAGCCGCCGGGCTGGACGATGGCGGTCACGCCGGAACGGCGGGCGCGCTCGATGTTGTCGCCGAAGGGGAAGAACGCATCCGAACCCAGCGAAACGCCGGTGACATGGCTCAGATACTCCTTCTTTTCCTCAGCGGTCAGCGGAGCAGGCTGCTCGGTAAAGGTCTCGGCCCAGACATCGTCGCCGATGACATCCTCGGGCGTATCGCCGATGTAGACATCAATGGCGTTGTCGCGGTTGGGCTTTGCCACATCGTCGCGGAAGGGCAGGTCCAGCACCTTCGGCATATGGCGCAGCTGCCAGTTGTCGGCCTTCTGGCCTGCCAGACGGGTGCAGTGGATGCGGCTCTGCTGGCCGGCGCCCACGCCGATGGTCTGGCCGCCGTAGGTGTAGCAGACGCTGTTGGACTGGGTGTATTTCAGGGTGATGAGGGCAATGATCAGGTCCCGCTTCTGCTCCTCCGTCACGGTCTTGTTCTCGGTGACCCAGTTGTTCAGCATGGTGTCGGCGTTGATGGCCAGCTCGTTGCGGCCCTGCTCAAAGGTGATGCCGTACACCTGCTTGTGCTCCACGGGGTTGGGCTTGTAGGCCGGGTCGATGGCGACCACGTTGTAGTTGCCCTTCTTCTTGCCGGCGAGGATGGTCAGGGCCTCCGGCTCGTAGCCCGGTGCGATGATGCCGTCGGACACCTCGTGCTGGATGAGCTTTGCGGTGGGCACATCGCAGACGTCGGAGAGGGCGATCCAGTCGCCGAAGGAGGACATCCGGTCCGCACCGCGGGCGCGGGCATAGGCGCAGGCCAGCGGAGAAAGCTCCATGTCCGGTGCAATGTGGTACATCTTCCGCTCCACCTCGGTCAGGGGCAGGCCCAGGGCCGCACCCGCCGGGGAGACGTGCTTGAAGGAGGCGGCGGCAGGCAGGCCGCAGGCATTTTTCAGCTCCTTGACCAGCTGGATGGAGTTGAGCGCATCCAGAAAATTGATGTAGCCCGGCTTGCCGTTCAACACAGTGACAGGCAGGTCAGAGCCATCTTCCATATAAATGCGGCTGGGCTTCTGGTTGGGGTTGCAGCCGTACTTCAGCGCAAGTTCATTCATTTGGTGCATCCTCCTTGTATCTCGTGTTATTCTTCCTCGGCGTCGAGCTTCTTCAGCAGCTCCAGCTCCTCGGGCAGCAGCTCCGGCTCCTCGGGGTCGTCAAGGTCGCTGCACACAGCGTCGTATTTATTGAAGATCATGTCGCCGCTCTCGCCGGTCTCGAGGTCGATGACTCGGGCGAAGAGGCTGACTTTGTTGTCGGCGTTCAGGCTCTGCCACAGGCCATGGGCGAAGTCGCCGATGGTGCGGGGGCAGGCGAAACGCAGCGGCTCACCCTCAAAGCTGGGGATGGGGTTGCCGTTGTGCTTATAAGTGCTGATGAAGTGACCCTCCCCGGCCACGGGCTGTGGGTAGTCAAAGAAATAGCGCTGCACGCTGTCGCCGTTGCCGTCGGCGGATTTGAGGATGCTCATCTGGTAGCTGCCGTCAGCATACACCACAGCGGAAATGCGAGGGGTGTAGTTCGGCTCGTCCGGCTCGAAGGTGCGGGTGCGCAGACGTCGGCAAAGCTGCCGCGGCTCATACCTCGTCAAAGATGGTGTCCGTCTGGTCGCCGTTGGTGACAATGTGGGTCTTGCCGAGCGTGAGCACCGGATTATAAATAATGAGGCTGGGGTCCTCCAGCTTGGCGGGGTCCGCTGCCATGGTGCAGATCCCGCCGCGCTCGGGCACGGGGTCGAACACGCGGTTGCGGCTGTTCTCGCTGCGGCCCATGATGAAGTAGCCAATGAACATCTGACGGCCATCCGGAGCCATTGCCACCGCGATGCCGCGGCCGGGATATTCGTTGGAGGCCAGATATTCGTTCAGGTTGATCTTTTCCATGTCAAATTCTCCTATTACGGAACTCCCCCAGTCGCCTGCGGCGACAGCCCCCTCGGAGAGGGAGCCTTGCCTCCCTCCTTGAGGGAAGTGGCACGCCGTCAGGCGTGACGGAAGGAGTTTTACTCCACTTCACCGTTACAGATCATAGTCACTGCCTTCGGCAGCAGCTTCCACTCGGCCTGCTCCATCACCCGCTTCTGCAGCACCTCGGGGGTATCGCCGGGCAGGATGTCCACAGCCTTTTGTAACAGGATCGGTCCGCCATCGCACTCCTCATTGACGAAGTGGACGGTGGCGCCCGTCACCTTGCAGCCCCGGGCCAGCGCGGCCTCGTGGGGGCGCAGGCCGTACATACCCGGCCCGCAGAAGGACGGGATGAGAGCCGGGTGCACGTTCAGGATGCGGCGGGGATAGGCCTCGATGACGCTGGGCCCGAGCACCGACAGAAAGCCTGCCAGCACCACAAGGTCGATGTCGTGCTCCTTGAGCACGGCCAGCAGGGCGGCGTCAAAGTCTTCGCTGGCGGCATAATCCTTCCGGCGGACGACCACGCCCTCGACGCCTGCCTTGGCTGCGCGCTCCAGCGCGTAGACGCCGGGCTTGGATGCCACCACCAGCGTGATCTTGCCGTCCGGGTTCTCGCCCCGGGCCTCACTGTCCAGCAGAGCCTGCAAATTGGTGCCGCCGCCGGACACGACACTGCAATGTTCAGCACAGCTCCACACCCTCACCTTCTGCGATGACGCCCAGACGGTAAGCCTCCGGCTCACCGTTGGCGTGCAGGATGTCCAGCGCCTTGTCGGCCTGCTCGGCGGGCACGGTGAGCACCATACCCACGCCCATGTTGAAGGTGTTGAACATATCGTGCTCGGAGATGCCGCCCTCTTTCTGCATCAGGTGGAAGAGGGCCGGGGTGCGGACATCCTCCTTCTTGATGCGGGCGCAGCAGCCTTCTTCAGGCTGCGGGGGATATTCTCGTAGAAGCCGCCGCCGGTGATGTGGGAGATGCCCTTGACATCCACCTCTTCCAGCACTTTCAGCACGGGCTTGACGTAAATTTTGGTGGGGGCCAGCAGGGCCTCGCCCAGGGTCTTGCCGCCCAGCTCTGCGGGGGCAGTCTTCAGAACGGCGGGGTCGCCGTCGATGTCGAAAATCTTGCGCACCAGCGAGAAGCCGTTGGAGTGGACGCCGGTGGAGGGCAGCGCCAGAATGACATCGCCGGGCTTCATGGTCTCGTTATTGAGGATCTTTTCCTTGTCCACAACGCCCACGGTGAAGCCGGCCAGATCATACTCGTCCTCCGGCATCATGCCCGGATGCTCTGCGGTCTCGCCGCCCACCAGAGAGCAGTCGGCCTGCACGCAGCCCTCGGCCACGCCCTTGACGATCTCGGCGATCTTTTCGGGGATGTTGCGGCCGCAGGCGATGTAGTCCAGGAACACCAGCGGCTTTGCACCGGCGCAGATGACGTCGTTCACGCACATAGCCACGCAGTCGATGCCGATGGTATCGTGCTTGTCCATGATCATGGCAATTTTCAGCTTGGTGCCCACGCCGTCGGTGCCGGAGATCAGCACCGGGTGCTTGTAGCCGGTGCAGTCCAGCTCAAACAGGCCACCAAAGCCGCCCAGACCGCCAATGCAGTGCTCGTTCATGGTGCGGGCAACGTACTGTTTCATCAGCTCCACCGAGCGGTAGCCTGCGGTGATATCCACACCTGCTGCTGCATAGCTTTCCGAATAGCTCTTTTCCATCTTGTTACTCTCCTAACTTTTTCTCGTCCTTGGGACGGTCGTTGAGATGACGCTCGTGAATATCGGTCGAAAGCACTTCCTTCGGCTTGACGGCGTATTCCCCGTGAAGCAGGCCGTGCAGAAACCACAGTGGGCATTGGGAGCCAGCTTGACCACATGCTCCGTGGAAAGGTAGCCCAGCGTGTCCGCCCCGATGATCTCATTGATCTGGTCCACGGTGCGGCCCGTAGCCACCAGAAGCTTCTGGTCCGGGATATCCGTGCCGAAATAGCAGGGATACTTGAACGGCGGAGCCGAGACCCGGAAATGGACCTCCGTGGCACCCGCGTCCCGCAGCAGCTTGATGATGCGGGCGGAGGTGGTGCCGCGGACGATGGAGTCGTCCACCAGCACCACCCGCTTGCCCTTGACGGTGCTGGTCACCGCGTTGAGCTTGATGCGGACGCTGTTCTCGCGCTGTTTCTGGCTGCCCTGGATAAAGGTGCGGCCAATGTATTTATTTTTGATGAAGCCGATGCCGTAGGGGATGCCGCTCTCCTGGGCGTAGCCCAGGGCGGCGTCCAGGCCGGAATCCGGCACGCCGATGACCACGTCGGCCTGCACCGGGTGCTCCAGCGCCAGGAAGCGGCCCGCCTGCTTGCGTGCCTCGTGGACGGACTGGCCTTCAATGATGCTGTCCGGGCGGGAGAAGTAGATGTACTCAAACACGCACATCTGGCTGTCCGGGCGGCCCACATGGTCGGTGATGCTGCGCAGCTCACCGGTCTTGGCATCGGCCACCACGATCTCGCCGGGCTCCACGTCCCGCAGCAGGGTGGCACCAGCGGCGTCCAGGGCACAGCTCTCGCTGGCGAAGGCATAGCCGCCGCCGGGCAGGGTGCCGATGCACAGGGGCCGGTAGCCGCGGGGGTCGCGGGCCGCGATGAGCTTGGTGGCCGACATGACGACAAGGCTGTAAGCGCCCTCGAGCACGTCCATCGTCTTGCTGATGGCAGTCTCAATGCTGCCCATCCGCAAGCGGTTGCGGGTAACGAGGTAGCAGATCACTTCGGTATCAGAGGAGCCATGGAAGATGGCCCCCTCATTTTCCAGCTGGCGGCGGAGCTCCAATGCATTGGTCAGGTTGCCGTTGTGGCACAGGGCCATGGTGCCCCGGCCATGCCGGACGATCATGGGCTGAGCATTGGCCCGCACGCGGCTGCCGGAGGTGGCGTAGCGGACATGGCCGGTGGCCATATGGGCCGTGGGCTTTGCCAGCGAAGCCAGCACCGCCGGGGTGAGCACCTCATTGACAAGGCCGAGGTCCCGGTGGCCGTTGATGACGCCGTCGTCGTTCACGGCGATGCCGCAGCTCTCCTGCCCGCGGTGCTGCAGAGCGTACAGGGCCGAGTAAGCGGCAGCCGCCACATCCTCCGTGCCTGCACGGTCATAGATGCCGAAAACGCCGCACTCTTCGTGAAGCGGGTATGCAAAATCAGACATTACAGTTCCTCGATCTCTTTCTGCAGTTTTTCTTCCTTGGCGGCGATCTGCTGTGCCATGGCGGTGCGCTCGGCTTCCAGCTTTGCTGCCAGAGCCTCATCGCCCAGTGCCAGGATCTCGGCGGCCAGCCAGGCGGCGTTCTTGGCGCCGTTCAGGGCCACCGTGGCCACCGGGATGCCGCTGGGCATCTGGACGGTGGCCAGCAGGGCATCCAGACCGTCCATGGCGCCGCCCTTCATGGGGATGCCGATGACCGGCAGGGTGGTGTTGGCGGCAAAGGCACCGGCCAGATGGGCTGCCATGCCGGCAGCGCAGAGGATGACGCCAAAACCATTCTCTTTTGCGCCCTTGGCAAAGGCAGCCGCCTCGGCGGGCGTGCGGTGTGCCGACAGGATGTGTGCTTCAAAGGGGATATCCAGCGCTTTGAGCTGGGCACAGGCCCCCTTGACCACCGGCCAATCGCTGTCCGAACCCATGATGACTGCAACTTTCCGAACCATCGAAATCCAACCTCTCTTTCTCTTTTCCGATCCCGGCAAAACAAAAAAGGCTGTGGTACACCTGCACCACGGCCTTTTATTTCTGCATTTGTTCCAGAGCGGTGCACCCCAAGCGGGTGTTCTGGCATGAAGTTACACCGAGGCCCTGATGACCCTCACCGCACTGGCGGCCGATGGTTTTCAGCAGCATGTTTCGCATTCCGCTCGTCCTCCGCAACTTCATTGTCCCGCGCCCTGTCGCGGCGTGCTCCAGCTCCGGTTTTTGGGGCTGGCGTTCGCCTTACACATACAGTATACGGCAAAAAACACCTTTGCAAAGAGCGTTCGGGCAAATTTTCCCTTGTGTTCTCCTGCTGTCAAAAAACTTTCTAAAATTTTGTGCAGTTTCGACATTCCGTTTTTCTTTTTAAGTACGACTTATTGGAACGATAAATAATTGTTAAATCTTTAGAAAATGATGTGTGCCGTTGTGGCGCGGGCTGCCTTGATGAGGTCGGCCGCGGCGCAGCACACCTGGCGTGCCGATGCGCCCGCCGGAGACGTAGACCTTCGGCTGGCTCAGCACGCTCTCGTCGAAGACGGTAGTGTACTGCTTTTTCATGCCCACCGGGCTGCAGCCGCCCCGGACATAGCCGGTGACCTTGTTGATATCGGCCACATGGATCATGGCAACGCTTTTTTCGCCCACACTGCGGGCGGCGGCTTTCAGATCCAGCTCTGCTGCCACCGGGATGACGAAGACGAAGTAGTTCCTGCTGGCCCCCTGCGTCACCAGCGTCTTGTAGACGCAGGCGGGGTCTTCCGCCCATGCTGGCGGCGACGGTCACGCCGTCCACCGCCACGCCCTCTTCGTGGGGATATTCATGCGCGGTATAGGGCCACCTTGGCCGCTCCAGAATGCGCATGGCGTTGGTTTTTGCTTCTTTGCCCATAGCTCTATCCTATCGGCTCCTATTCTACCACGTTTGCGGAAAAAATTTCAAAAAAGCCTTGACTTCACAAAACTGAAGTGGTATGCTATGCCCATGCTCAAGATACTTCACGAAACTGAAGTTTACGATACTGATTTTGCAGCAAGGGAGCCGTTCTCCCTGCCGCTTTGGGAAACTGGTAAGGAGAAAGCGCTATGATCATTGTATTAAAACAGAATGCCCCCGACGTACAGGTGCATGAGTTCTGCCGCGAGCTGGAGGGCATGGGCCTGCAGATCAACGACTCCAAGGGCAGCGACACCCATATCCTCGGCCTCATCGGCGATACCAAGGCCATTGCAGAGAGCTGGGTACTGGCCAACCCCGTGGTGGAGGCCTGCCGCCGCGTGTCCGAGCCCTACAAAAAAGCCAACCGCAAGTTCCACCCGGACGACAGTATCATTGATGTGAACGGCGTCAAGATCGGCGGCGGAAACTTTGCCGTCATCGCAGGCCCCTGCAGCATTGAGAGCGAGGAGCAGATCACCTACTGCGCCCAGCGGGTCAAGGCCGCCGGTGCTTCCCTGCTGCGGGGCGGCGCGTTCAAGCCCCGCACCTCGCCTTACTCCTTTCAGGGTATGCGCAGCGAGGGCCTCGACCTGCTCAAGCTGGCACGCCGCGCTACGGGTGCTCCCATCGTGACCGAGATCATGAACACCGAGCACCTGCCCCTGTTCGAGAATGTGGACCTCATCCAGGTGGGTGCCCGCAACATGCAGAATTTTGAGCTGCTCAAGGCCGTGGGCCGCCAAAAAAAGCCCGTGCTGCTCAAGCGGGGCCTGGCCAACACGCTGGAAGAGTTCGTGATGAGCGCCGAGTACATCATGGCCGAGGGCAACGAGAACGTTATCCTCTGCGAGCGCGGCATCCGTACTTTTGAGACCAGTATGCGGAACACCCTGGACCTTGCCGGTGTGGTGATGCTGCACAAGATGACCCACCTGCCCGTTATTGTGGACCCCAGCCATGCCTGCGGCCACGCATGGATGGTGCCGGATCTGGCAAAGGCTGCGCTGTTGCTGCCGGTGCCGACGGCCGTGGTAGTGGAGCAGCAGGTCGGGCAGGAAGGTGCTGCACACCGAGTCTGCCAGTGCGATGCGGAGGGTGCCCCGCACCTCCCGGGCGGGCTGCAGGGCCGCTTTGGCCTGCTGGGCTGTCGCCAGCAGGGTGCGGGCGTAATCCTGAAACGTGAGCCCCGCGTCGGTGAGGCGGACGGTCTTGCCCACCCGGTCAAACAGCGGGGTGCCCAGCTCGGCCTCCAGCTGGGCGATCTGAGAGGAGACAGCCGACTGAGAGTAGCCCAGCTCCCGCGCGGCGCGGGAAAAGCTATGCAGCTCCGCAATGTGCAAAAAGGTGTTGATGGTTCGCAGCTCCATGAGCAGTTCCTCCGGTCAGCGGCGGGTGATATCCGTCACGGTCAGGGTCTCGCCGTCCACGGTGAAATGCACTTCCAGCCCGCCGAACTCCATGCCGTACACCCGCGCAGGGTCATGCTGGTAGGAGGGGCGGGGGTCATGGGCCAGCACGCCCCGCAGGCCCTCCTGCTCTGCCTCCGGGACCCTTGCCCAGAGGGTGGGGTCACACTCCACATTCAGGTGGTGCATCCGGGTCTGGGCCGTAAAGCCCGCCGAGGCATCCGGGTGGCAGTCGGCGTACGGGATATAGGGCTTGATGTCGTAGATGGGGGTGCCGTCCATGAGGTCAGCGCCCCGCACGATGAGGACCGGGCCCACCTCGGGCCGGATCTCGATTTTTTCCAGCTGGACGCTGGACAGGCCCAGCGGATTGGGCCGGAAGGGAGAACGGGTGGCAAATACGCCCATCCGGGTGTTGCCGCCCAGGCGGGGCGGGCGGACCGTGGGCGACCAGGTATCCCGCACGGCCCCGGAGAACTGCCACACCAGCCAAATGTGGCTGAAATCTTCCAGCCCGCGCACGGCGTCCGGGTTGCGGTACTCCGGGGTAAAAATGATCTCGCCCCGCAGGCTGTCCACCAGCCCGCTCTGGCGCGGGATGCCAAACTTGGTGGGGAACTCCGTGTGGATGTGGGCGATGACGTTCAGGGTCATCGCTTCTGTGGAAGCTTTTTCCATGATAATATCCTCCTGCCGTAGGCCGCAGGGCACTGCTGTGCCGGAGCCCATCGGGCGAATTTTGAAACAAAACCGATCTGCCAAGGGCTCCCCTGGCAGAGGAGCTGGCATCGCGGAGCGATGACGGAGAGGTTTATAAACCTCTGCAGAAGCCGACCGCCCGGCCCTCGATCTGGATCTCCTCCAGCTGGGAGCCTGCATAGATCATGGGCGGGCAGACGGCGGCGTTATCGGCCAGGAGCATGACCGTGCTGCCCTGGCGGTGAAAATGTTTCAGGGTGGCTTCGTCCCCGATGCGGACCGCGGCGATCTCTCCCTGCTCCACCTCCGGCTGGCGGCGGATGCAGACGATGTCACCATCGCAGATGGTGGGAGCCATGCTGCTGCCGTGGCAGGTCAGGGCAAAATCCGCGTGCCACGCGGCGGGGACCCCGATATAGCTCTCGATGTTCTGCTCCGCCGTGATGGGCGTGCCGCAGGCAATGGAGCCCACCAGCGGCACCCGCGCCATTTCCGGCAGGGGCTCAAACCCCGGAGGCGGGGCGGCGGCGGTCTCAATGCCCAGCAGCCAGGCCGGAGTGGTGTCCAGCGCGGCGGCCAGCTCTTCCAGCTTGGACTGGGGCAGGTCGTTGACCCCTTTTTCCAATTTGGTGATGGAGGATTTGGAGCGGTATCCCATCCGGTCGGCCAGCTCCTCCTGTGACAGGCCGAGAGCGGCCCGGCGCTCCCGGACGCGGCGTGCCAGTTCTGACATAAAAACTCCTCGCTTTCCCTTGCGTGTGCAGAAAAACTGCTCTCTGAAGATAGAATAGCAGAACATTTCCTAAAAATCAACCGTTTTTGCTCTATTTTTCCAAAAGAGTTGACATTGAATCAACTTCTCGCTATAATACAACCAAAGATTGTGCATCACATCCAGAATTCGAAACCAAAAGGAGGCATTTTTTATGACAGATACCATGCTGCTCCTCTCCTGCATGAAGTGCAAACGCATCACACTGGGCTATGCAGCCGAGGTGCTGGGCATCAGCAGCTCCACCCTGCGTTATAAGATCAACAACGACCGGGATTTTAAAGTCAGCGAGGTGGACAAGCTCTGCCACCTGCTGGGGCTCAACCGGGACCAGCGCGACCTGTACTTTTTCCGGCATGTCAGCTGAGAGGAGGCATTTTCATGACACAGCAGCAGCGCCGCGCTACCCGCAACGCCCTGGCCCGCTACGGCCAGCGGGGATACCGCCAGACGTTCGAGGGCCGCGGCTGGAGCCTGGCCATTGAGCAGGCACTGAGGTATTATGACCAGACCGACCCCATCCGTGCCCAGCTGCTCCGGATGCGCTACTTTGAGCATCGGAGCATCGAGGATGTCATGGAGCAGCTCAACCTGAGTTACAGCACTTACCAGAAAGCTCACAGCGACCTGTTGAGCACCATTGCGGTCTACGCCGCCCACAATGGGCAGCTGTAGCACAAAACCCCCGGACAGCCAATGGCTGCCGGGGGCTTTTTGATGCATCAGGTATTCTGGTTGGATTTCGGCTGCTCGCAGCCGTCGTGGTGGTGGCAGGAGGCACAGTTGCCGCCGCAGCCCTCCCCTTTCCAGCCGCCCTGCTTGGAGATCCAGACCACGGCCAGCCCAAACAGGATGGCCAGGACCAGAATGGTGATAATTCCGCGAATCGTCATAAAAAGACCTCTCTCTGGCGTGAAGTTGCGCTCGAGGATAGTATACACTATTTTGCCGTTTTGAGCAACTGTTCTCACAGCACTCCAAAACAAACCAGCCCCAGCACCGCCGCGATGCCGATGACCTTGGGGATGGCCATTTTCTTTTTGCGGAGGAGCCAGAAGCAGAGCAGGCCAATGCCAAGGCCCGCCCAGCTGATGCCCTCTGCAAAGTAGGTACTCCCGCTCAGGGTAATGAGGACCGCAAAGATCATGCCCACGCAGATGGGCTTGACCGCCCGCATGATATAAAGCATGACCTTGCTCTCCCGGAATTTCTGGAAGAAGAGGGCCGCCACAAGGGTCAGCGTCAGGGTGGGGGTCAGCACACCAATGACGGCTACCGTACCGCCCAGCACTCCGGCGGTCTGGGTGCCGGCAAAGGTGGCGCAGTTGACGCCCAGGGAACCGGGGGTCATCTCCGCAATGGCCACGATATTGGCCACATCGTCGGCTGTCATCCAGTTGTGAGAGAGCATTTCTTCCATGATCAGGGGGATCATCGAGGTGCCGCCAAAGCTGGTAAAACCAATTTTGGCAAAGGCGAGGAAGAGCTGGAACAATGTTTTAATCATGCTCTTTCACCCCCATCCAGACAAGGCCCAGCACGGCACCGCTGATCACCAGCACCAGATTACTGATGGACGTAAACAGGCAGATGCAGAGAGCAGCGAGGCAGAGCCCGATCGCAATTTTATCCTTGAGGGCCTCTTTGCTCAGGGAGATGGCCGCACTGCCGATGATGGGCACCACGGCACACTGAACCCCTTGAGGGCCGCAAAGACCCAGTAATTGTTCTTGATGAGGTCATAAATGGCGGTAACAACGGTCATCACGACGACAGCCGGCACGCACAGCCCCACCGCTGAGAGGATGCCGCCCAGCGGCCCGGCCAGCTGGTAGCCGAACAGCAGCACGATGTTGGCCACCATGATGCCCGGCAGGCTCTTGCCCACGGCGATGAGCTCCAGCAGGTCGCTCTGCTCCACCCAGTGGCGCTTGTCCACAAACTCCTGCTCCATCTGGGCAATGATGCTCCACCCGCTGCCAAAAGTAAAGGTACCGAGTTTGATGAACTCCCAGAACAGGAGCAGGGCCATTTTGATGCCCGTCGGGCGGGAAACGGTTTCGGTCGGTTGAGAGGGCTTTGTCTGCATCTGCTGCTCCTTTTGCATCCGGGGTGGTAAAAATTCTTTATCTATTATATAACACGTTTTCAGGGCCTTGACAAATGGCTATTTTTCATAGAAACACATTCCTTTTCATAGAAACACATTCCATCGTTTCCTGAAACGACGTTACGCGGCGTGCTCCATCCAGTTGGCGCGCCAGGTGTACAGGACCATCAGAACAGCACCCAGCCCCCAGGAAACCGGATAGAGGACGAACACGCCCTCAATGCTGTGGAAGAACGGCAGAATAAACTGGATCCAGGCCACCCGGAACAGGCAGAGGGAGAGCAGCAATACCACCATGGGCGGCACGCTCTTGCCCGTGCCGCGCACGGCACCTGCCAGGCTGTGCAGGATGGCCAGCAGGAAATAGAACGGGCAGAAATACTTCATGGCCGCCACGCCAAACTCCACCACGGTATCGTCCTGGGTGAACAGGTGCAGGATGGGGTAACGGAACACCAGCAGCAGGGCACCCGTAAAGAGGGTATAGCCCACGCTCATGGCCAGCGTGACCCACAGGCTCCGCTTGACACGGTCCAGCTTGCCCGCGCCAAAGTTCTGGCCCACAAAGGTAGTGGCCGCCATGCTGAAGCTCATGACCGGCAGAATGTTGAAGCCGTCGATCTTCATGTACGCGGCAAAGCCTGCCATGGCGACAGCGCCGTAGCCGTTGACACTGGACTGCACCAGAACGTTGGAGAACGAGATGACCATGTTCTGGATGCCCGTGGGCAGGCCCACCCGGATGATGCGGGCGGACATTTTGGCATCGGGGCGGATCTTGCGCAGCGTGACCCGGTAGTCATCCTCCACCCGCATCAGGAAGCGGAGGGAGAGGATGCAGGACACCAGCTGGCTGATATCGGTGGCGATGGCCGCACCCTCCACACCCATCCGCAGCCCGGCAATGAGAACGAGGTCGAGGATGATGTTGGTGATGGAGGCACAGCCCAGGTAGATGAGGGAACGCTGGGAGTTGCCCGCCGCGTTGAGGATGCCGGCCGCCATGTTATAAATGACGCTGAACAGCACGCCGCCAAAGTAAATACATTGGAGTTGCTCCTTTTTGGTCATTCAAATATTCTCGTCCGCGCAAAAGCTTTCATCATGGGGATCACCTCATGCGGATCTATTTGAATCGCCAGGGGATTTATACTCGACAGACTGTTCTGTTTTCGCGTGATTGATGCTCAAGACCGGCTCGTTGTTGTGTTTTTATACGGGGGAAACATCCCGTTTGTGGTGAGCCTCTGTTTTGCTTCTCAGCGAACCCCGACAGTCTGTGCGTACTGTGCGGGTTCCATATCGACCATCGGTCTCGCTCCTTTCTACTTCAAGTCAGCGGGGTTAGCTCTCGTTTGAGCTTCTGCTGTACTTCTCTGGTTTCTGGCTTTATTATACACGACAAAGACGGGATTGTCTATTCGCAGAGTGTACAACAAATGAGACGTACTTTTGCACCAAAAATCCAAAAAACTGGGATACATCAACTGCACCAAAATGTTCGGGCCGTTTGTGGATGATTTGTGGAAAAAAGCGAGAAACCGACGGCGGACTCTTATGTGCAGCGAAAATTTGTGCTATCATAGCAGGCAATGAATGGTAGTCGCGCAAAGAAGTCAGACGAAGGTTCCCTCGTCCGGCTTCTTTTTTTGTTTTGGTGCGGTGAACGTTTTCCACAACCGATAAAAAGGAGCTTATAACAATGCCGAAAACTTTGCTTGAAAAGATCGTCTTCACCATTATCATGGCCGCCATCATGGTCTATGGCATGATCGTTTACAATGTGGCGCTGAACACGGGCGGCGTGACCAACGCTACCTTTGCCAGCGCTGCATGAAATGCCCATCATGGTGCCTGCCGCCTTTATCCTGGAGTTCTTTGTGGTCGAGAAGCTGGCCACCCGGCTGGCCTTCCGCTTTATGCGGCCCACCGACCGGCCCCAGTTCATCATCACCTATCGTCTGCATCATGCCCCGTCATGAGCCTGATTGCGATCTGTTCTGCCCAGCTTTCACCGTTGGTGCAACTTCCCCCGCTGTGCTGGCAGATGTTCTACTGCGGCCCGCTGAGCCGTGCCATCTTCCGCCTGCTGTTCCGCCGGGGCGAAAAGCAGTAAACGGCCATATTAAATCTGTATTACAATTATATAAGGGCAGTATCACAGCCGCGTTTGGGGCTGCATCGCAGCCGGTCCGCCTATATAAATTTGATATACCGGATATACAAATAGTGAATAATGTGCCGATTTTGCCCCGTTTTTGAGCGGAAAACGAAGCGACAGGAAGAAAATTCACTTGGAAATTGTGCAATTGGCATAAGACAAGACCGGGAATTTGCACAAAATGCACAACACTTCTTCGGCCGTTGTGAAATGGAACATAACAAAACGTAGAATGTTAGGCCGGGGGCTACAAAATTCGGCACAATCGTGCTATGATACGTCACGTAAAAAACGCCAGGCAAGGCGTGAGCAGGAGGATGTGGGACGAGGACGTCTCGGCCTCCTGCTTTTTTTCGCGCATTGCAGCGTTTTTTCGGAAAAACGATAACAAGGAAAGGAGATAGAGCAAAAGAATGAATGCGTTGACTGCTGCTTTGAAAGAAGAGCTGAACGTGGAGATGGTCTCGGTGTTCGGGCTGCAGAGATCCCGGAATCTGTGATCGTCAGCTGGGGCATCATGGTGTTTCTGGTGCTCGGTTCGATCCTGCTGACGCGGAATCTGCGGGTCGATCACATCACCAGGCGCCAGGCCGTCCTGGAAACGGTCGTGACTCTTCTCAACGATTTCTTCGTCGGGCTGCTGGGCGAGAACGGCAAACGGTATGTGCCGTATCTGATGAGCGTGGCGCTGTATATCGCGTGCTCCAACCTCATTGGTGTGTTCGGCATCAAGCCTCCCACGAAGGATCTGAACGTCACCGCAGCTCTGGCCCTGATGAGCATCGTGCTCATCGAATACTCCGGCATCCACGCGCGCGGCGGGAAAGGCTTCCTCAAGAGTCTGGCGGCTCCTACGCCGATCATGACCCCTATGAACATCCTCGAGATCGCCATCCGCCCCACCAGCCTGTGTATGCGACTGTTCGGCAATGTGCTGGGCGCATTCGTCATCATGGAGCTGATCAAGCTCGTGGTGCCGGTGTTTCGTCCCCGCAGTGTTCAGCCTGTATTTTGACCTGTTCGATGGTCTGATCCAGACGTATGTGTTTGTGTTCCTGACCTCCCTCTTTATGAAGGAGAGCCTGGGAGACGAAGAGTAACCTCTCAGTCTGCTGCGCAGACAGCTCCCCTGGCATTGCGGAGCAGGGACGGAGAAGTCGTACAAAAGAAAAACGATAAAAAGATAGGAGATTTTATTATGAACGGACTCGTAGCTCTGGGCGCTGGCATCGCAGCGCTGACTGGTATCGGCGGCGGCATCGGCATCGGCATTGCCACCGGCAAGGCAACGGAGGCCATCTCCCGCCAGCCCGAGGCTTCCGGCAAGATCCAGACCAACCTGCTGCTGGGCGCTGCTCTGGCAGAAGGTACTGCAATTTTCGGCTTCGTCGTTGCACTGCTGATCATCCTGTTCCTGGGTTGATCACGGAGGCATGACGAATGCTGACACTGAATCTGAACCTTTTGTGGACGGTCGTCAAACGTTCTGGTCCTGTTTTTGCTGCTGCGCAAGTTCCTGTACAGGCCTGTCATGAACATCATCGCAGAGCGCCAGAAGCAGGTGGACGACGCCCTTGCTGCTGCCGAGACTTCCAAGAGCGAAGCCGCTGCGGCACTGAATGCTGCGCAGGATAAGCTGCGCAATGTGGACGATGAGGCCGCTGCCCGCCGCAAAGCTTACGAGCAGCAGGCGGAGAAGGAAAAGCAGCAGCTGCTGGCGGACGCCCAGAAGCAGGCCGACGCCATCCTGGCCGAGGGCAAGACCGCCGCCGAGGCCGAGCGCCAGCACAAGCTGCGTCAGGCCGACGCCCAGACCACCGCACTGGCCCGCGCCATGTGCGAGAAGCTGCTGGCCCGCAACCTGACCGCGCAGGACGACGCACGTCTGCTGGACGATCTGTTGGAGAAAGCAGGTGCAGGCAATGGCAACTGAATTCAGCCGTGAGTTCTTTGAGGAGAACCGGATCGTCAAGGCCGACCTGCGCGCTGCCCACCAGCTGCGCGAAGAGGACATCGCCCGCATCAAGAACGAGGTAAAGAAGCTCTACGACGCCACCGAGGTCATCCTGAACGTGACGGTGGACGAGAGCCTGCTCTCCGGCTATGTCCTGCAGGTCGGCGACCGGGTGTTCGACAACTCCGGCCGCCACCAGCTGGACCAGATGATGGAGGGCAAGCCCTCGCTGGCTACCCTCAAGACCCGCATTGAGGACTACAAGCCCGCCGAGACCTCTGCCGAGGGCGGCGTGGTCATCTCCTCCGCCGACGGCATCGTGCAAGTCGAAGGCATGGACCGCGCCGTCTACGGCGAGATCGTCACCTTCGAGAACGGTGCCAAGGGCATGGTGGAGAGCGTGGAGCCGGGCCGTCTGGGCATCATGCTCTTTGACGGGGCCGAGTCGGTCGGCGTCGGCACCATGGTCACCCGCAGCGGCAAGCGCGCGGGCATCCCGGTGGGCGACGGCTTCCTGGGCCGTGTCATCGACCCGCTGGGCGAGCCCATCGACGGCAAAGGCCCCATCGAGGCTGTGGGCTACAACCCCATCGAGAAGCAGGCCCCCGGCATTCTGGAGCGCCAGAGCGTGGATACCCCGCTCCACACCGGCATCCTCGCCATCGACTCTATGTTCCCCATCGGCCGCGGCCAGCGTGAGCTGATCATCGGCGACCGCCAGACCGGCAAGACCTCCATCGCCACCGATGCCATCCTGAACCAGAAGGACACCGGCGTGCTCTGCATCTATGTCGCCATCGGCCAGAAGGCTTCTTCCATTGCCCGCGTGGCAGGCGACCTGAAGAAGCACGGCGCCATGAGCTACACCACCATCGTGGCGGCGACCGCTTCCGACAGCGCTCCGCTGCAGTACATCGCACCCTATGCCGGCACGGCTCTGGCCGAGTACTTCATGGCGCAGGGCAAGAGCGTCCTCATCGTTTACGACGACCTTTCCAAGCACGCGGTGGCCTACCGTGCCATCTCTCTGCTGCTCCGCCGCTCTCCGGGCCGTGAGGCTTACCCCGGCGACGTCTTCTATCTGCACTCCCGTCTGCTGGAGCGCTCCTGCCGGATGAGCGACGCACTGGGCGGCGGCTCCATCACCGCCCTGCCCATCGTTGAGACGCAGGCAGGCGACGTGTCCGCCTACATCCCCACCAACGTCATCTCCATCACCGACGGCCAGATCTTCCTCGAGAGCGCCCTGTTCAACGCCGGCAACCGCCCGGCTGTCAATGTGGGCCTGTCCGTCTCCCGTGTGGGCGGCGCGGCCCAGACCAAGGCCATGAAGAAGGCCAACTCCAACCTGCGCATCGAGCTGGCCCAGTACAAGGATATGGAGTCTTTCGCACAGTTCAGCTCAGACCTGGACGCAGAGACCCGCCGCCAGCTGGAACACGGCAAGGCCCTGACCGAGATGCTCAAGCAGCCGCTCTATCAGCCCAAGTCCGATGCCGAGCAGGTCGTCATCCTGACGCTGGCCTCCCACGGGATGCTGGACACGCTCCCGCTGGCTGAGCAGCGCGCAAAGGTCAACGCCTTTGTGCGGTCCTTCCACGCCGATGTTTCCGGCGCGATGGATGCCATCGCTTCCACCGGCAAAATCACGCCGGAGCAGGTGGACGCCATCCTGACCGCGTGGAAGACCTATGCGGGAGGGGAGAGCCATGCCGTCCAGTAAGCTGCTCAAGGAGCGGATCGAGAGCATTCAGGATACCATGAAGATCACGAACGCCATGTACCTGATCTCCTCCTCCAAGCTCCGCAAGGCGCGCAAGAACTACCAGAACGTTCTGCCCTACTTCACCCGGATGCGGGACACCATCTCCCGCGTCGTGCCGCATCTGCCGGACGAGCCGGTCCACCCGTTCTTCCATGAGCGGGAAAAGGAAGACCCCATCCGTGCCTATGTCGTGCTGACGGCCGACAAGGGCATGGCGGGTGCCTACAACCAGAACCTGCTCAAGTTCCTGAAAGAGCAGTGCGGCAGCGACCCCAATGCCCGATTCTACGTCATTGGTCAGACCGGCTACCGCGCCCTGCTCCACAAGGACCCGCGCCTGGTGGAAGAGTTCCACTATGGTGCCACGGCCCCCACACTGCAGCGCGCCCGCGACATCACGGTGGACGCCATCGACGATTTCAAGTCCGGCAAGCTGGATGAGATCTACCTCATCTACACCAAGATCCAGAACGCGCTGACCAGTGAGCCGGTGATGGAGCGTCTGCTTCCGCTGGACCGCGAGCATCTGCAGCCCGCCCCGAAGGGTCTGGGTGACCCCCGCGGCGAGGTGGAGATGTTCCCGGACGCCAAAACGGTGTTCGAGCAGACGGCCCCCATCTACATGCACGGCATGATCTTTGGCGCCATGACCGAGAGCTTCTGCGCCGAGCAGAGCGCCCGCATGACCGCCATGGATTCCGCCACCAAGAGCGCCAACGATATGATCCGCGAGCTGCAGCTGGAATACAACCGCACCCGTCAGGGCTCCATCACCCAGGAGATCACCGAGATCATCGGCGGCGCTGCGGCGGTGCAAAGTAACGAATAACCAGGAACCCTCTCCGTCCGTGCTGGCGCACGGCCACCTCTCCCGAAGGGCGAGGTTTTGAGCAGAATCGTATCACTTGAAAAAGCTCCCCCTTTGGGGGAGCTGGCGAGCGAAGCGAGACTGAGAGGGTTTATACAATCAGTAAGTAAGAGGCAATCGTATGATACAGGGAACTATTATTCGCGTAGCCGGCCCTGTGGTGGACGTCCAGTTCACCGCGGGCAAGCTGCCTGCCCTGCAGGAAGCGCTGACCGTGACCGCTGAGGGCACCGAGCGCACGATGGAAGTGGCGCAGCATGTCAACGAGACGACTGTGCGCTGCATCATGCTTTCTGCCAGCGAGGGTCTGGGCAAGGGGATGGTGGTCACCGCTACCGGCCACGGCCTGACCGCCCCGGTGGGCGAGGCCACGCTGGGCCGCATGTTCGACCCGCTGGGCAGACCCATCGACGGCAAGGGCTCTGTGGACGATGTGCCGCACTGGCCCATCCACCGCAAGGCTCCCAGCTTTGCTGAGCAGAAACCTGCAACCGAGATCCTGGAGACCGGCATCAAGGTCATCGACCTGCTGGCTCCCTACGCCAAGGGCGGCAAGATCGGCCTGTTCGGCGGTGCCGGCGTCGGCAAGACCGTCCTGATCCAGGAGCTGATCCACAACGTGGCCACCGAGCACGGCGGCTACTCCATCTTCACCGGCGTCGGCGAGCGCTCCCGCGAGGGCTGCGACCTCTGGGGCGAGATGAACGCCTCCGGCGTCCTGAACAAGACCGCGCTGGTCTTCGGCCAGATGAACGAGCCCCCAGGAGCCCGTATGCGCGTGGCCGAGACCGGCCTGACCATGGCCGAGTATTTCCGTGAGGAGACCCACAAGGACGTGCTGCTGTTCATTGATAACATCTTCCGTTTCGTGCAGGCAGGCTCCGAGGTCTCCGCTCTGATGGGCCGTATGCCCTCCGCCGTCGGCTATCAGCCCACGCTGGCCAACGAGCTGGGCGCTCTGCAGGAGCGCATCACCTCCACCCGCGACGGCTCCATCACCTCGGTGCAGGCCGTCTACGTCCCCGCCGACGACCTGACCGACCCGGCCCCCGCCACCACCTTCGCACATCTGGACGCCACCACCGTCCTGTCCCGTAAGATCGTGGAGCAGGGCATCTACCCCGCCGTGGACCCGCTGGCATCCACCTCCCGCATTCTGGAAGCCGATATCGTGGGCGAGGAGCACTACCGTGTGGCCCGCAAGGTGCAGGCCACGCTGCAGCGCTATCAGGAGCTGCAGGACATCATCGCCATCCTGGGCATGGACGAGCTGGGCGAGGAAGACAAGCTCACCGTCACCCGTGCCCGCAAGCTGCAGAAGTTCCTCTCCCAGCCGTTCTCGGTGGCCGAGAACTTCACCGGCCTGCCCGGCAAGTATGTGCCGCTGGCCGAGACCGTCAAGGGCTTTGCCGCCATCGTGGACGGCGAGTGCGACGACCTGCCTGAGTGGGCCTTCTTCAACGTGGGCACCCTGGACGATGCCCGCCAGAAGGCCGCCGAGAAGCTCGCGGATGAAAAGGGCGGTGCCGTCTGATGGACAAGTTCATGCTGAACATCACGGCCTCCAGCGGCGAGTTCTATCAGGGCGACTGCGAGAGCCTGACCCTGCCCACCAGTGACGGCGTGTACGGCGTGCAGGCCGGGCACAACCCGGTGCTGGTGGCCCACCCCTACGACGTGGCCCCCAACGTGGACACCACCGGAGACGGCGTGGCCGACGAGGGCAGCCTGCGGGGCTCCTCGGAGGTGGTGGCGGCCCGCATCCGGGACGAGATCCAGAAAAACGTGGCTGAGGCAGGCATCGAGGTGGTGGAGGCCCGGATCACCTATCTGGCCTATGCGCCGGAGATCGCCGCAGTGATGCTCCAGCGCCAGCAGGCCAGCGCCATCATCGACGCCCGCAAGATGATCGTGGACGGCGCCGTGGGCATGGTGGAGATGGCACTGGACCGGCTGAGCGAAAACAAAGTGGTGGAGTTGGATGACGAACGTAAAGCGGCCATGGTCTCCAACCTGCTGGTGGTGCTCTGCGGCAACCGGGACGCACAGCCCATCGTGAACAGCGGCAGCCTGTACTGATGGCAGAGCCCAAAAAGCAGATTCCCCTGCGCCTGAACGCAAAACTCTATGAGGCCCTTGCCGCATGGGCTGAGGACGATTTCCTCGGTGAACGGGCAGATCGAGTATCTCCTCACCGAGTGTGTGCGTCAGCGCAAAAAGAACGGCCGGTACGTCTCCGATCAGATCGACCTGCCGCCGGAGCTGGATATTGAATGACCCTGCTCCCCTCCGGGGGGCAGGCCTTGCAAAAACGCCGATGGTATATCGGCAGGGAGGATGACTATGACAGTAGGTATGGTACCCGGGGCAAGCATCGCAGGCATGGTGTTTTCCCTTATCGTCTCCTTCGCACTTCCCATAGGCCTCTTCATCTACGCAAAGAAGAAGCTGGGCGCGAAGGCGGCACCGTTCTTTATCGGGTGCGGCGTTTTCTTCGTGATGGTGGTGATGCTGGAAGCTGCCATCCATCGAATCGTGTTCCAGCTGGCCGGAGAAGCGCTGACCGGAAGCGTGATCCTATACGCAGTCTATGGCGGCCTGATGGCAGCACTTTTTGAAGAGACTGGCCGCTACATCGCCATGAGGTTTCTGGTGAAGCCGCTGGACTTTCCGAATGCCTTTATGTATGGTGCCGGACACGGCGGCGTAGAGGCAATGCTTCTGTGCGGCGTGGCATCTATCAACAACATCGCAAGTGCCGTGATGATAAATTCCGGCACCATGTCTGCACAGCTGGCGTCTCTTGACGCAGAGAAGGCGGCAGACACGGCAGCGGCTCTTTCGGCGCTGTGGACGACACCGAGCCTGACGTTTTTTGCAGGCGGCGTAGAGCGGCTTTTGGCGGTGGTGCTCCATGTGAGCCTTTCGATTCTGGTGTTCCAGTCCATCCGCAAAAAGTCCCGGAAAGACCTGATGCGGGCCTATCTGTTCCACTTCGTCATCGATTCGCTGGCTGTTCTGCTCAGTGCAGTGGCATCTGTCTGGGTGGTGGAGCTTGTCATTGCACTCATGACCGGCGGAGCTGTCCTAATGGCAAAGTATGCCTGTATGGAAGAATGAACGCACGGAAATATTTTTGATATATAGGATATAAAAGTCCCCTCTTCGTCATTGGAGCAAGAACCGTGACGAAGAGGGGACTTTCGCTTTCTGTTACTTTTTCTCGTGGCTGCTCCACCCGCTGGACGTCACAAGCTGTCCATCGGTGGTGCACCAGAGGGCTTCCACGCCGTCAAGGCTCTCGACGAGCTTCTGTCCCTCTTCCAGCGGCATACAGAACAGGCCGGTGGTGAGGCAGTCGGCCGCGCCGGAGTCCGGGGCCAGCACGCTGACGCCGTTGAAGTAAGCGGCGGGCCAGAGGGTGTCCGGGTCGATGAGGTGGTGGTAGCGCACGCCGTCCACGACGTAGTACCGCTGGTAGTCGCCGCTGGTCACAAGGGCCATATCGCTCATGTTCACCGCCGCCACATAGGAGGAATCCGAGGTATAAAACTCCGAGGCGTTCCACGGGTTTTCCACGCCGCCCGACCACTGGCTGCCGTCGGGCTTGTGCCGATGGCGCGGAGGTTGCCGCCCACGCTGATGAGGGCGCTGGTCAGGCCTCGGGCCTTAGCAGCCTGCGCCACCATCTCCACGGCGTAGCCCTTGCCCACGCTGCCCACATCCAGCGACATCTCCGGGTCCGCCAGATAAACGGTTTTGGCTTCTTCATCTATGACAAGGTTGTTGATGTCGCAGTGCCGGGCGGCGGCGTCCAGCTCTTCCTGGCTGGGCAGCTTGTTGTCCGCGTCCGTCTCGGTCTGCCCGGCGGCCTCCCGGTAGTCGTGCCAGATGCGGAGCACGCTGCCCATGGCAATGTTCAGCTTGCCGTTTGTGGTGTCGTACATCTGCCGGGCCAGCTCCAGCATCCCCAGGATTTTATCGTCCACCTGCACCGGGGCAGTGCCCGCGTTGTCGTTGATGGTCTTGATATTGGTCACGCCGTCGTAGTCGTTGTAGATATCATAGAGCTGGTGATACTCCAGCAGGTCGGCGTGGAGGGCGTCCATCTGCCGGGTAAACTCTTCCTCGCTGTTGCAGTAGGCAATGACCTGGGTCACCGTGTCAAAGGCATCATAAAAGATGGTGGAGTAGCGCTGAGGCCCCTCCTGCGCCGCTGTGCCATCCGAAGAGCCCGCCGGGTCCTTTCCCGTGCAGCCTGCCAGAAGCCCTGCACAGAGCACCGCAGCCGTCGCTCCGGCGGCAAAGCGCTTCCATTGTTTCAGTTTCTCGCGGATGCTCATGCCTGCTCCTTTGCCGCAGCGGTAAAGGCAGCGTGCTCCTCCTGCAGGTGGGCCAGCAGGTCGCCGAAGACCCAGTTTTTATTGCTGGGCGTCACGATGGCCTTGAGCGGGATATTCACCTTGGCCTGCTTCATCAGATCCAGCAGGGTGTCCACATCCTTCTCCTTGAAGTTGGCCAGAACCACTGCCGGCGGGTAGGCACCCGGTTCCAGCACCAGCGTGCGGGCGGCCTTGGTCTCCACCTCGCCCAGCAGCTGTGCCACGGTCTTGCCCGCATCGGCAGGGGAGACGAGCAGCAGCTTCATGCCAAAGGCCGGTGCCATCCCCTCCAGAATGCCCCGGTCTGCCGCCGAGAGATTCCAGCCCAGCGCCAGCGGCACCCCGGCGTTCTGGTTGCGTGCAATGTGTGCTTTCATATCCTACCTCTTTCACGGCAGGGAATTTCCCCTGCACGAATTTTTCCGATAACAGAGTATACCACATTTTTGCGCAAAAGGAAACGAGGGAGTGTCTCGTATCCCATCCAAGAAAAGGATTCCCCTTTTCTTTTGTTCTCTCTTGTTTCTGCTTCGCAAAAAAGCTACAATAGATTCAGAAACATTCATCACCGTACAGATTGGAGAACAGCGATTATGGAATTTGTATTGAAGCTGTTTGATGATATCCTGCTCTCTTTTACAGCTCATCGGACGTTAAACGGCACAGAGGTCCATATCACCTCTTTTGATCCATCCAAAAAGAGCCAGGCTTCCTCTTGGCATGGAAGCCACCGATTCATCTTTAGAGCGTTGGCTCCGGCATCGCACCATTCCGGCAATCGGGCTTATGTTCAAAATTTTCTCTCCAAAAACGGTCTGAGCGAGAATGATTTCATCGGAATTTTGTCAGTCTGCAAAGGTCTTTCTCTGATCGACTGCTATTGGGTCACGACCCCCGATGATAAAAAAAAACTTTTCAACAGGTCAACCTGTTTGACAATCGTTTCAGCCAGGTTTTATCGCAAATTGCTTTTACCGGCTATGGCAGTTCCCCGCTTTCAAAGTTTCGTTCTTCTCCTGAGTTTACAACAAACGGGATGCTTCCAAAAGCCTGGCGCAGGGTGAAAGGTGAAATTTACCTTTTATAAGGGCGGTACAAGCGGTTTTGCCAATACCGGGAAAGAGCCTTTTTCCGAATTCTATTCCGCTCAGGTTGCAGCCGCCATGGGGCTCGACCATATCTATTACAGTCTTTCCATGTGGAAAGGTCAGCTTTGCTCCACCTGTAAACTCTTTACCAGCAAAGAGATTTCTTTTATCCCCGCTTCCACTTTAATGGATACTTCCCGTATTACAGAGATCATCGCCTGGTATGACCGCCACGGCTGGTAAGAAAGCCTTTCTGACATGCTGGTATTTGATGCCGTGATCCGCAATACAGACAGACATCTTGAAATTTCGGTTTTCTGGTAGATAGTCACACGAACAAACTTCTTCAGCCTGCCCCCATCTTTGACAATGGCTTATCTTTGTATTGCTATGCATTGGATTCCGACCTTGCCAACATTCCCCAGCAGGAAAAGACATTATCTCCTGCGCTTTATGCTGATTTTGATGAAGTTGCCCGCCATGTCATGGAAGCAAAGCAACGAGAGGCTCTTCGGCATCTGCTGAATTTCCACTTTAAAAAGCATCCCCGATATAACCTGCGTTCTCAGCGCCTGCATCTTCTGGAAGCAGCGATCCAATCCAAAGCCCGCGCTTTATTGGATTGCTGAGTTTTCATCGCATCAAGCAATCTCCTCATTCTTTCTTTTCATCGATTCGGTCTGCATAACCCAAACGATCCATTCAAAAGGAGAAACACTATGGAACCCATTCTTTCTGCCCCCTGCACCCCGGCGCAGCGCCAGCGGATGTGCTGCTGGGGGGCCCTTGTGGGGCTTGCCCGCTCCACGGTCAACGAGCCCAAGACCGAAGACACCGACCACGTCCTTGCCGCCGGGCTGCGCCAGGCGGCGAACGCCGACGCTGCCGAGGAAGCATTGGCCCGGATGACCCGGATCGTGGAGACCGAAAAGCACCGCGTGGCCCCCAACTGCGCCACCTGCACGATGCGCTGCGGCAACACCGACAATTACGATTTGGCCCGGTTGTGGACGGCCCCGGAAAACATCCGCGCCCTCAAGCTGCGGATGCTGCGTTGTGTGTTCCAGCTGGCGCAGGGCCGCCCGGATGCCGCCGCCCAGGAAGTGATCGACCAGGACCTGTTTGTGCTGGCCGAGGATTGGGACGAAGACCTGCTCCTGCCCGTGGTCCAGCGGGCGGAGGCACTCTAGGCAATGCGTGGAATTGTATCGGCAAGGAAAGTGGCCTGAAACTCCAGAAGGAGTAAGCAAAAATCGATTTCATCATGCAGTTGTTGAATGGCATCGTCTAGAAAAATCCTGCGGAACAGAAGCTGCGGCATAAAAAGCAGAACAAAGCATGGACAGCGGAGGAAAAATACGAACTGGTAGCTAAAGTTTTAGCTGGTGCGTCATGTACGGAAGCAGCAATAGCGGCAGGAATTGACAGTGGTCTCTTGTATAGGTGGGTCAAATGTTATAGAATGAAAGGGTATGAAGGACTGGCTGCACAACAAAAGGGACGACCACCCAAGGAGCCTGCCATGAAGAAGCAAATAGTACCAGCAGAACTGACCCCGTCTGAACGAGAAGAGATGATTCGGCTTAGAGCAGAGAATGAGCGTCTGAGAGCGGAGATTGCCGTCGTAAAAAAAGAGATTGCCTTGAGAGAAGAGAGATGCGCAGCGCAACTCAAGGCGAAAAAGCTGCGCTCGTCCAAGAACTCCGCAAAGAAGGACACAGACTGAATGATTTGTTAGATGCAATCGGGCTGTCCAGATCAACGTATTATTATGAACTCGGCAGAACGGATAAAGTTGAAGAAAGAAATGCTGAGTTATCGTCTAAAATCACTGCTATTTTCAATGAGAACAGAAAAAGATACGGCGTGAGACGGGTACACCATGAACTTCTGAACCGTGGGTTTCAGGTGAATCACAAGCGTGTTCAGCGAATTATGAACCAACTTGCACTGTTTGGCAAACGTCCCAAAGAAAAGTACCATTCTTATAAAGGCGATGTAGGAAAGGTTGCTGACAACATTATCAATCGGGATTTCAGTACCGAGAAGCCCCTGCAAAAATGGACAACCGATGTGTCACAGTTCAATCTGTCTTGGGGCAAGTGCTATATTTCTCCGATTCTGGATATGAATACAAATGAGATTGTTTCTTACAATCTCTCCACCAGCCCGAACATAGAACAAATCAAGGATATGCTGAATAAAGCGTTTAAACGGTTTCCGTCAACCCAAGGGCTGATTATGCACTCAGATCAAGGCTGGCAGTACCAGCACGCATTCTACCGCAATGAACTTCAGAAACACGGAATCATTCAATCCATGTCCAGAAAAGGCAACTGCTATGACAACTGTATTATGGAGACCTTCTTTGGTAGATTGAAAAATGAAATGTTCTATGGTTTTGAGAAAGATTATCCTTCCTTTGAAGCATTCTCCAAAGCTATTGCCGATTATATCGACTATTACAATAACAGCAGAATCCAAGCGAAAACAAAATGGATGTCTCCCTCTAAATTCAGGGAAACATCCATGATGCTGGGCGGTCGGGTCCGGATCGGGGATC